>Ga0326727_10002879_pt1 | contig 56884 bp, 47 predicted proteins | sample MB2enrmetagenome_FD_207643 | JGI IMG/M metagenome (GOLD analysis project Ga0326727, IMG submission 207643) | Lab enriched peat soil microbial communities from McLean, Ithaca, NY, United States - MB29MY | ecosystem: Environmental > Terrestrial > Soil > Wetlands > Peat | place: USA: New York... | reverse complement strand
AGGCCAACTCCGCGCCGCAGGCCATTTTGAAGCTCCTGCAGTAGTGGATTGAAGCGGTAACGGAAATCCGGGGACGCACCCGGAGCGTCCCCGGATTTCTCATTGGCGGCTTCGCGCGGGTGCTACCATGATTTTTTAGTCTCCACGATGCCCGAAACGCCGTTTGTCCATCTGCATCTCCACTCCGACTATTCGCTGCTGGACGGAGCCTGCGAGATCAACAAGCTGATCCAAACCGTGGCCGAGCAGGGCATGCCGGCCGTCGCTCTGACCGATCACGGCAACCTGTTCGGCGCCGTGCAGTTCTACACCACCGCCAAGGAGAAAGGCATCGCTCCAATCCTCGGATGCGAGGTCTATATCTCGCAGCAGGGGCACAAAGTCCGGAACGAGAGCGACCGCTACAACCACCTCATTCTCCTGTGCGAAAACCAGGAAGGCTACCGCAACCTGATCGACCTGGTTTCCACCGCCTACCTCGAAGGGTTTTACTACAAGCCGCGCATCGACAAAGACCTGCTGGCACGCCACTCGAAGGGACTGATCGCGCTCTCGGCCTGCTTGAAGGGCGATATCCAGGAGACCTTGCTCCAGGACCGCTACGACGACGCCAAGCGGCTGGCCTACAGCTACGAGGACATTTTCGGGAAGGGCAACTTTCTCATCGAGCTTCAGGACCACGGCCTCGACGCCGACAAGCGCGTGATGCCGCTCGGCGTCCGCCTGGCGCGCGATACGGGGATTCCGCTGGTGGCCACGAACGATGCGCATTATCTTCGCCGGGAAGACGCCCGCTCGCACGAGATCATGCTCTGCATCCAGACGGGCAAGACCATCAACGACGAGTCGCGGATGAAGTGGCCCACTCCGGACTTCTACCTGAAGTCCCGCGCCGAAATGATGCAGATGTTCGGGGAGGTCGAAGAGGCGATCGACCGCACCTGGGAGATCGCCCAGCGCTGCCACGTCAAGCTGGAAACGGTCCAGGAGCCGTTCCCGAAATTCGAGGTGCCCGAGAGCCACTCGACCGACACATATTTCGAATATGTGGCGCGCCAGGGTTTCGAGCAGCGCCGGGGGCGCCTGGAAGCCATGGCAGGCGCGGGGAGGCTCAAGCACGCCCTGCCGGAGTATGCGGAGCGGCTCGACCGCGAGATCCGCATGATCCAGCAGATGAAGTTTTCGGGCTATTTCCTCATCGTCTGGGACTTCATCCGCTTCTCGAAGTTGAACGGCATCCCGGTGGGCCCGGGCCGCGGCTCGGCCGCCGGCAGCCTGGTCAGCTACTCGATGGGCATCACCGATATCGATCCGCTCGAGTATGGCCTGCTGTTCGAGCGCTTCCTGAACCCGGAGCGCATCAGCATGCCCGACATCGACATCGATTTCTGCACGCGCCGGCGCGGCGAAGTCATCCAGTATGTTACCCGGAAGTACGGCCGGGAACAGGTTGCGCAGATCATCACGATGGGCACGCTGGGCGCGCGCGCGGCGATCAAGGACGTGGGCCGCGTTCTCGAAATGAGCTACGCCGACGTGGACCGTCTCACGAAGATGGTCCCGGGCGTGCTCAACATCTCGCTCGAAGACGCCATCAAGATGGAGCCGGGCTTCAATGCCGCCGCCCAGAAGGACGAGCGCGTCAAGCTGGTGCTCGACGTCGCGCGCAAGCTCGAAGGCATGGCGCGCAATGCCGGCGTGCACGCCGCGGGCGTGGTCATCTCTCCCCAGCCGCTGAAGGAAATCGTCCCGCTCTATCGCACGAACAAAGAGGAAATTGTCACGCAGTACGACATGTCCGGTCTCGAGAAGCTGGGGCTTCTCAAGATGGATTTTCTTGGGCTGACGACCCTCACGCTCATTCACGATACGCTCGGGCTCATCGAAAAGCACCGCGGAGTGAAGCTCGCGATCGAAGATATTCCGCTGAGCGATCCAGCCACATTCGAGATTTTCACGAAAGCCTTCACCAGCGGCATTTTCCAGTTCGAATCCGCGGGCATGCGCGACATCCTGCGCCGCTACCAACCGAGCCGCGTCGAGGACCTCATCGCGCTGAACGCGCTCTATCGTCCCGGCCCGATCCAGGGCGGCATGGTGGACGACTTCATCGATCGCAAGCACGGCCGGAAGCAGGTCACGTACGATTTTCCCGAGTTGAAAGAGATCCTCGAGGAGACTTACGGCGTCATCGTGTACCAGGAGCAGGTGATGCAGATCGCCAACCGCCTGGCCGGCTTCTCGCTCGGCGACGCCGACCTGCTGCGGCGCGCGATGGGCAAGAAGAAGGCCGAGGAGATGGCGAAACAGCGCCAGAGATTCCTCGACGGCGCGCTCGAGCGCGGGCACAACAAGCGAAAGGTCGCGAAGCTGTTCGACTTGATGGAGCAGTTCGCCGGCTACGGCTTCAACAAGTCGCACTCGGCTGCGTATGCGTATCTGGCCTACGTCACCGCTTACCTGAAGGCGCACTTCGCGCTCGATTTCATGGCCGGGCTGCTGACCTCGGAAACCGGAAACACCGCCAAGGTGGTGAAGTACATCAATGAGTGCCGGGACATGGGCATCCGCGTGCTGCCGCCGGACGTGAATAAGAGCGATTGGAGCTTCACTCCGGACGGCGATGCGATCCGCTTCGGCCTGGGCGCGATCAAATCCATCGGCCAGTCGGCGGTGGAGTCGATCCTGGCCGCGCGCGAGGAGGGCGGCCCGTTCAAGTCGCTCTACGATTTCTGTGAGCGTGTGGACCTCGGCGCGGTGAACAAGCGGATGATCGAGAGCCTCACGAAGGCGGGCGCGCTCGATTCTCTGGCGCCGGTGCGCGCTCAGCTTTTCGCCGCCGTCGAGGGCGCGATGGAGGCCGGCCAGAAGGCGTGGCGCGACCGCGAGAGCGGCCAGGGCGGGCTGTTCACGGCGGTTCTCGAGGAAACGCCGCACGAAAAGCCTCTGCCGGATCTGCCGGAATGGCCGGGCGGGGAGCGCCTGGCGGGCGAGAAGGAAGTTTTGGGATTCTATGTAACCGGCCACCCGCTCGAGCAGTTCCGCGACAAGATCGCGGACCTTGCGTCGCATACAACCGATGGCCTCGAAGGGTTGGATCGCGGCGTGGAAGTGTCGCTCTGCGGGATACTCACCGGCATCCAGAAGCGCCGGACCAAAGAAGGCAAGAGCTGGTCGTCCATGCAGCTCGAAGATCTGTCGGGAACCATCGACGCGGTGGTGTTCACGAACAACTACGAGCGGCTGGCCGAGTTTCTGGTGGAGGATAAGGCCGTGCTCGCGAAGGCGCTCGTCCTGCCGGAGGAGGGCGCGCCTCCGAAGATTTCCATTCAAGATCTGACGCCGCTCGAGGCCGCCTGCGTTCAGTATCCCAGCCTGATCTCCGTCCGCGTGCCGCTCGGCCGGTCGGACGGCCTTCCGAACGCTCTCGGCGAGCTGTTTCAGAAGAAACCCGGCGAGACCTCGGTCCGGTTGCGCCTGGAAAAGGCCAGGGATTTCTCGCTGCTGCTGGATGTGAGCGAAAAAGTGCGCCCCGATCGGGAGTTTAAGGCCGAGATCCTCCGGCTCTGCGGGCCGGAAGCCTACGAAGAGCTGGCGCGCCGCTGAGCGGGGCTCGTTGCGGCCCCGGTTTTACCGATCCAGCGCACGAGCGCTGAGTTTGGGCTGTGGTACCCTAAAAATTCCGCGTGTGCCGGCCCGTGTTAGCGACGCCCTGGTTTTACGAACCTATCCGCTCAAAGAGGCGGACCTGATTGTCAGTTTTTTGACCAGGGATCAGGGGAAGCTGCGCGGGGTGGCGAAACGCGCGAGGCGGCCGAAGAGTTCTTTTGGCAGCGGCCTCGAAAGACTCTCCTACGTGAGAGTGTATTATTTCCAGCGCGAGAACAGGGAGCTGGTGAACCTGGATTCCTGCGAGTTGATTCAATCGCAGTTCACCCTGGCATCGGATTACGCGGCAGGTGTTGCACTCGATTTTATAGCCGAGGTCTCCGAGCAGCTCCTTCCCCCGGCGGAGCCGAGCGAACGGTTTTTCCGGCTTCTGCTCGCGGTCCTGAATTATCTCAGGACGGCGGGGTCTCAGGGCGTACCGCGGGCCGTCAGTTATTTTTTGCTGTGGTCGGTGAAGCTTTCCGGGTTTTTGCCGGAGCTGAGGGTTTCGGCGGAATCGAGAGAAATCGCCGAAGAAATGTTGCGGACGCCGGTCGCGCAGCTCGCGCCGAGGCCCTGGACACGCGAGACCGCCGCCGATCTGCGGCGGATGCTGGTCCAGGGGATCGAGGAGCACGTCGAGCGAAGGCTCGTGACGCTGCCGCTGTTGGAATCGGCGATGACCGCCGGCTGAGAACGAAGCATTCATGGACACTTTTCAAGACGTCCTGTTCAAATTGAAGAAATACTGGGCCGAACGCGGCTGTATTCTCCAGGAGCCCTACGACCTGGAGGTCGGCGCGGGCACCATGACGCCCGAGACGTTTCTCCGCGTGCTCGGCCCGAAGCCTTACCGCGTCGCCTACGTGCAGCCGAGCCGCCGGCCGGCCGACGGCCGTTACGGCGACAACCCCAACCGCCTCTACAAGCACTCGCAACTTCAGGTCATTCTCAAGCCCTCGCCGGCGGACGTCATCGATCTGTACCTGGCGAGCCTGGAGGCGATCGGAATCGGCCTCCGCAAGCACGACATCAAGTTCGAGGAGGACAACTGGGAATCGCCCACCCTGGGCGCCTGGGGCATCGGCTGGCAGGTGATGCTCGATGGCCTCGAAATCACCCAGTTCACCTACTTCCAGCAGTGCGGCGGGATCGATCTCGACTTGGTGCCCGCCGAGCTGACCTACGGCCTGGAGCGGCTCACCGCGTTCCTCCAGGGGAAGGACAGCGTCTACGACATCGAGTGGGCGCCGGGCTTCACCTACGGTGACGTTCGGCTGGCCGACGAATTGCAAAATTCGGTTTACAACTTCGAGCTCGCCGACGTGCCCACGCTCTGGAAGCTGTTCGAGCTGCACGAGAAGGAATGCCAGCGGCTGCTCGCCATGTACCCGGGCTACCCCCGGAAGAAGCGCTTCCCGGTTCTCCCGGCCTACGAGCAGGTGCTGAAATGCTCGCACCTGTTCAACCTGCTCGACGCGCGGGGCGCGATCAGCGTGACGGAGCGCGTCGCCGTGATCGGCCGCGTCCGCAAGCTCGCGCTGGGTGTGGCCGAGTGCTGGGTGGATCAGCAGGGCGAGCCCGCGGAACCGGCGCTCGAAGCAGCACCCGCCGAGGTGGCCCAATGAGTCTCCCCTTCCTGCTCGAAATCGGCACCGAAGAGATTCCCGACTGGATGATTCAACCGGCTCTGGGAAATCTCGAAGCGTTGTTCACCGGCCTCGTCGCGGCGAACCGGTTGTCCGCTATGTCCGTGAACACCGATGCGACGCCGCGGCGCCTGATTCTCAAAGCCGAGGCATTGACCGAACGCCAGCCGGATGCGGAGGAGCTGATCTCCGGGCCGCCAGTCTCGGCGGCGTTCAAAGACGGCCAGCCGACCGGCGCGTCGCTGGGCTTCGCCCGCAAGATGGGCGTTGAGGTGGGGCAGCTGGAAACACTGCAGACGCCGCGGGGCGAGTACGTCGCGTATAAGAAGAAGATCGCCGGCCGCTCCACGCGCGATATCCTCGCAAGCGCTCTGCCCGATCTGATTCTGAAGATCCAGTGGCCGAAGACGATGTACTGGACCGGCAAGGGCGGGCCGCGGTTCATCCGTCCCATTCGCTGGCTGGTCGCTCTGCTCGGCAGTGAGGTCGTGCCGTTCGAGGTTGCCGGCGTACAGGCGGGCAGCGTCAGCGCCGGCCACCGGCAACTCGGCGCGGCGTGTGTGCCGGTCACGATCGAAGATTACGACAAGCGGCTGTACGAGAACGGCGTAGTAGCTTCAGCGGAGCACCGGCGCATCAAGATTGGCGCCGAGATGGACGGCATCCTGGCCGGCAAGGACCTCCGCGTGAGGGAAGACGCGGCGCTGCTGGAAACCCTGACGTACATTACCGAGCAGCCCACCCCGATTCTCGGGAGCTTCGACACCGAGTACCTGCGCCTGCCTTCGGAAGTGCTCGTCACGGTGATGCGGCACCACCAGAAGTACTTTTCGGTCGAAACCGGCGACGGACAACTGGCGCCCTATTTCATCGCGGTGATGAATACGGCGGCCGATCCGGACGGCCTGGTGCGCCAGGGCAACGAGCGCGTGCTGCGGGCGCGGTTCAACGACGCCCGCTTCTTCTGGAACGTTGATCTGCAAAAGAAACTCGCCGACCGCGTGGCCGATCTCGCGCACGTCACTTTCCAGGCGAAACTCGGCTCGTATCTCGACAAGACCAGGCGCGTGCGGAAACTCGCGCGCAAAATCGCAAAGCTGGCGAAGACCGGCTCCGCGCCGCTGGAGCGGGCGGCCCTGCTCGCGAAATGCGATCTCACCACCGAGATGGTGAAAGAATTGACCGAGCTTCAGGGCGTCATGGGCGGACTCTACGCGCGCGAACAGGGAGAGCCCGAAGAGGTCTGGCGTGCGATTTACGAGCAATACAAGCCCCAGAGCATGGAAGACGCCATCCCGGCTTCCCTGTCCGGGCGCTTGCTTTCGCTGGCCGATAAACTCGACACGCTCGAAGGCTGTTTCAAGATCGGCCTGATCCCCACCGGCTCGAAAGATCCGTTCGCGCTTCGCCGCGCCGCGCAGGGCGTGGTCAAAATCCTGGTGGAAGGAAAGCTCGGCCTCTCGCTGGCCAAGCTGACGGGAGGAAATGCGGCCCTCGCCGAGTTCCTCCTCGACCGCATTCGCTATTACTTCAAGGACATTCGCGGCTTTGCGTACGACGAAGTGAACGCCGCGCTGGCGGCGGGTTTCGACGATCTGACCGATGCCGAAAGCCGCCTCGTGGCGATTCAGGCCGTGCGTCCCACGGAAAACTTCGAGCCCCTGGCCGCGAGCTTCAAGCGCATCAAGAACATTCTGCGGCAGGCCGAGTTCGCGGGCGGAGGCGAGATCGACGCGCGGATTCTCGAAGCCGGGCCGGAGGCGGAGCTGTTCCAAGCCTTCGACAAGCTGCGCAACCGCGTGAACCGTTTCCGTAAGAAGAAGGAATACCGTGCGGCGCTCGAAGCGATTGCCTCGCTGCGGCCGCGGGTCGATCGTTTCTTCGACAAGGTGTTGGTGAACGCACCGGACCCCGAAGTCCGGCGCAACCGCCTCACCCTCTTGCACAAGTTGTTGAGCGAGTCATCGGCGATTGCCGATTTCTCGGAGATTGTTGTGACACAACCGCCTGCCGACGCGGGCGGTGAAAACACGGAGCCGCGACCGTAAGGAAGCGGGTTTATAGGAGATAAGGCCTCTATGAGTAAATATGTTTATTCCTTCGGCGCCGGCACGGCCGACGGCGACGGAAAAATGAAGGACACCCTGGGCGGCAAGGGCGCAGGCCTCGCGGAAATGTCCCGCGCCGGCGTGCCCGTCCCGCCCGGGTTCACGATTTCCACCGACGTCTGCAAGGTTTATTACGAGAACGACAACCGGCTCACGCCCGAGATCGAAGGGCAGAGCAAGCGGGCGCTGGCCCTGCTCGAAGAGCGCATGGGCCAGAAGCTCGGCGACGTGGCGAACCCGCTGCTGGTGAGCGTTCGCTCGGGCGCGAAGTTCTCGATGCCGGGCATGATGGATACGATCCTCAACCTGGGCCTCAACGACAACACGGTGAAAGCACTGGAGGCGCGCAGCGGCAATCCCCGGTTCTCGTACGACTGCTACCGCCGCTTCATCCAGATGTATGGCAACGTAGTGCTGGAGATCCCGAAGGCCGATTTCGACCACGTCTTCGAGGCGCAGAAGAAGAAGGCGAAGGCGAAGCTCGACACCGACCTCACGGCCGAGGATCTCAAAGCCGTGATCGCGGGCTATAAGCAGCTCGTCGAGAAGAAGACCGGCAAGCCCTTCCCGCAGGACGCGCACGAACAGCTCGCCGGAGCGCGCGACGCCGTGTTCCGGTCCTGGAACAACCCGCGCGCGATCCACTACCGGAAGATGAACAAGATTCCGGACGATCTCGGCACCGCGGTCAACGTGCAGGCGATGGTTTTCGGCAACCTGGGCGACACTTCGGCGACGGGCGTGGGCTTCACGCGCAATCCGGCGACGGGCGCCAAGGAGTTTTACGGCGAGTTCCTGATCAACGCGCAGGGCGAAGACGTGGTGGCCGGAATCCGGACGCCGAAGCCGATCAGCGAGCTCGCGAACGTCATGCCCGAGGTTTACAACCAGCTTCGCGAGATCACTTCGAGCCTCGAGCGGCACTACCGCGACATCCAGGATTTCGAATTCACGATCCAGGACGGCAAACTGTTCATGCTCCAGACCCGCAACGGCAAGCGGACGGGGCCGGCGGCCGTGAAGATCGCCGTCGATATGGCGAACGAAGGGCTCATCGACAGGAAGGAAGCGATCCTGCGCGTCGATCCGATGCAGCTCGACCAGCTTCTCCACCCGGTGATCGTGCCGGCGTCGCGGAAGAGCCTTCAGAAGCTCGCGGTCGGGCTGCCGGCTTCTCCCGGCGCCGCGGTTGGCAAGGTGGTGTTCACGGCGGACGATGCCGTGACGGCATCGATCAAGGCGCCCGTGATTCTGGTGCGCGCCGAGACCGTGCCCGACGACATTCACGGAATGGAAGTCGCGAAGGGTATTCTGACGTCGCGAGGCGGCATGACCAGCCACGCGGCCGTTGTGGCGCGCGGCATGGGAATCCCCTGCGTCGCCGGCGCCGGCGCCCTCACGGTGGACGAGCACAAGCAGCAGCTCAGCTTGACGCTGGGCGGCGGCAAGACGCTCGTGCTGAAGGAAGGCGACTGGCTGTCGCTCGACGGCTCGACCGGGGAAGTCTTCGCCGGCCAGGCCGCGACCGAGGAGCCGGATACCAGCTCCGGCCTGCTCGCCACGTTCATGGGTTGGGCGGACGAGTTCCGCGGCAAGTTCGGCGTGCGCGCCAACGCGGACATCCCGCGCGACGCCAAGGTGGCGCGCAAGTTCGGAGCCCAGGGAATCGGCCTGTGCCGCACCGAGCACATGTTCTTCGCCGAGGACCGCATCGAGCACATGCAGGCGATGATCATGGCGCGCGACGAGAAGAGCCGCCGCAAGGCCCTGCAGAAGCTCCTGCCGATGCAGCGCAAGGATTTCGCCGGCCTGTTCCAGGCGATGGACGGCTTCCCGGTCATCATACGCACGCTCGATCCGCCGCTGCACGAGTTCCTGCCCAAGCGCGAGCAGTTGATGGTGGACGTCGCTACGCTCCCTTACATCGACGCCAAGGCGAAGAAGGAGATGGCGGCGCGCTATAACACGACGGTTGGCGAGCTGAAGAAGCTGCTGCCCGAGTTGCTCCATCGCGTCGAGGAGCTGCACGAGTTCAACCCGATGCTCGGCCTGCGCGGCTGCCGCCTGGGGATTCTCTATCCGGAGATCACCGAGGTGCAGGCGCGCGCGATCTTCGAGGCGGTCGTTCAGGTCGCCAAGAAGGGCGTGAAGGTCATCCCCGAAGTGATGATCCCGCTCGTCGGCAACGTGAAGGAGCTCGAGAACCAGAAGCAGATCGTGGTCAAGATCGCCGAGGAAGTGCTCGGCAAAGCCGGCCTGAAAGATCAGAAGTACCTGGTGGGCACCATGATCGAAATCCCGCGGGCGGCGCTGACGGCCGACGAAGTAGCTCAGCAGGCGGATTTCTTCAGCTTCGGCACCAACGACCTGACGCAGACGACGCTCGGCATCTCGCGCGATGACTACACGAAGTTCTCGAAGGCGTACGAAGATCTGAAGCTGTTCAAATCCGACCCGTTTGCCGCCCTCGATCAGGACGGTGTGGGCCGGTTGATCCGGCAGGCGGTCGAGCTCGGCCGCCGGACGAAGCCGACGCTCGAGATTGGCATCTGCGGCGAGCACGGCGGCGAGCCGAGCTCAGTGGAGTTTTGCTACCGCGTGGGCATGAACTACGTTTCCTGCTCCCCGTACCGTGTGCCGATCGCGCGGCTGGCGGCGGCGCAGGCTGCCATCAGCGGCAGCGACAAATCCGAAGCGATGCGGACGGCGTAGGCAGCCGTTCGTCGCGGTTGAAAAGGCCGGCCCCGAAAAGGGGCCGGCTTCTTTTTGCGCGAAAATATAATAGGATCTTAAATACCGTGCAAGTTCCGATACCTCGCGCCGCCCTCGCTCTGTTGCTCGTGAGCGCTCTCATCCCTTGCGCCTCTGGAGCCCAACCCGAGGACGCGGGCGCGTTTCAGTTCACGAAGGAGGATCTCAAGGTTCTGGAAGAATGCGGCGTGATCGAGCGCCAGTTCGAGCGGCGCGCTCTGGTGTACCACGAAGAAGCCCTCGAAGAGCATTTGCAGGCAGCGGCTCACAGCCTTCCGCCGATTTCGAATACCGGGAATGCACAATGGCGAGTCGGGGTGCTGCGAGACCCAGCAGTGAGCGCGTTTGGTCTGCCCAATGGGACCATCTATGTCACCACGGGACTGCTCGGAGTGCTTGAGAATGACGACCAGCTTGCGGGCGTTCTGGGGCACGAGATAGTCCACGTGATGAACCACGATGGCTACGAGGCTATGCGAGAGTACCGCAAGAAAATGACCAAGCGTGAGGTCATTATGGCGGCGGCAGCCGGCAGTGTTGCGGTGGCAGGACTCGGCGGCCTTGTGATATCAGAGGCCTTGATGGCGAGCATCAACGCCAGCCCCGAAGAGCCGCTGGTCGTCGCGGCGATCTCAGGCTATGACACGGATGTGGAGCGCAGAGCTGATCAGGGCGCGGTTGCGATGATGATCCATGCCCATCGCGACCCGGCGCAAATCTCTAAAGCGCTCGAACGAATGCGCGAAAAGTTCGAGTCCGAAGCCATCCCGACTTTCTACTCAACCAGTGACAACATTGACGAGCGATTGGCCTATCTCAGGCAAGTTGCCGGTCAAGGCGCTGCGCCGTCCGCGCCGGCACAAGACCGCGACCTTCAGGGAATGCCGCCGGCGGTGGGCGGGGCCGCGTATTTTAAGGTCATACAGGAGGCGGTCCGCCAGGATGTTCGGATGAACATCAACAGCCGCCGTTTTCGTAACGCGGTCTTCCAGGCGAACTGGCTTGTGACCGCGCACCCTGACGATGCGGCGGATCTCTGCCTGCTTGCCGAGGCATACCGTTTCCTCGGGCCACGCAGCCAGAAAGCGACGCCTGACGAAAGATCGGCCTCCGTCCGCCACAAGGAGGAAAAACAATCGCAGAAGCTAACCGGCGAAGAGGAAGACAAGTTCCTCGCCTCGACCGTCGAAGGCCGCGCCGCGCTCGAATCGAACCGGGCGCGGACAGAGGAGTTGTATAAGCGAGCCGCTGACAAAGATAGAGGCGGCGCGAAACCGCACCTTGGTTTGGGTTTGTTGTACGAACAACAGGGCCATGCCGAAGAGGCGCGCTCCGAATACCGGATGTACCTCGAGTTAGCGCCCGAGGCGCCGGACAAACTTCGCGTCCAACGGCGGCTTAAAAGTCTCGATCAGCCTGCGGGAGGAAAGTGATGACTCACAGGAAGCCGAAACTGGTGCCGATCTTGGCGTTGTGCGCTATCTCGATGCACGATGCAGCCGGGCAGTTGCTGAACGGGCAATTCGTGAATGCGAAGCTGAAGAACAACCAGCGCAGGATCTATACAGTTCTCGTGTTGCCAGCGCAGTTCAATGTACCCAAGTTCGGCGCTGCGGGTTCTGAAGGCAGGTGGAGAGAAGCCGATCTCCTGGAGGATTTCTTCCGGGTATTACTTCGCAAAGAATTGGCAACCCATGGTGCACGTGTCCTCCCCTATGCCGCGCCGGAGGATCAGAGCGACGAAGCCTGCTACGCCCTGGCGGACCTACAACGAAAATACGACATGGTGGAAGCCATGATGCTGCAGGTGCCGAAGGATGTCACCAGGGGCCGTTTTACGCTTGGCGAAGCGATGGATGCCTATGCGCCCGCCGCACCGGCTGACACGGTGGTATTCATTCGCGGGCGCACCCAAACGTACGGAGGATGGGCGCTTTATGGCCATCTTGGGTTTGTAGACGCCCGCAGCGGCGAGATACTGGCGCTTATAGAATTCGCCGGCTCTAGAGTATCGGATGCCGTGATCGACGCGGCCCTGATCAACGAGCATGTGAACATGTACAGCTTTTTGGGGCCCGACCCGTTCAAACGGCCCGGCGCGAAGTAGTTCCGCCACGTCACCTATCCGCGATGACTTTCAGGGTAACCGAGACCGCCGGCGCGTTGGCGGCTCGCCAGGCCGAGAAGACCAGCGTGGTCTTGTAAGTTCCGGGCGCCAGCTTTGCGGGCGCTACCCGCACGGACACGGGGTCTCCCGAAAGCGCGGCGTTCGGGCCGGGGGTCATGGCCGCGGAGATCTCCAAACTGAGCCACTCCGGATTGCCGGCGACGGAATAGGGAAGGTTCGCCCAACTGCTGGACACAAGCACAGTTTGCGGCTGTGGCGCGGGACCTCCGGCCCGGCACTCGAAAACGAGATCGGCGGGGGAAACCAGCAGAATGGGCCGCCCGGTGACGAACAGCGCGAACGCCCGGGTGGCGGACTCGCAGCCGTTGGCGGCCCGTACGGTGAACCGGAAGACGCCCATTTCCTTCGGCACGCCCGATAGTCCCGTGGGCGTGAGGTCAATGCCCCGCGGCAAAGCGCCGGACAACAGCGAAAGCGCCACATCGTTGGCCGGACAGCGCCCGTCCGACAGCGTCCGGATCGGGGCGTCATACGAGAGGCCGATGATCGCGGATGGCAGCTCGCGCGCGACAAGCTGGAGAGATTCAGCCCGCAGGTTCGGAATCAACAGTAGCCCGGTCCAAACGGCCAGGGCGCTCAGACCGCGCATGGCACGCTACGGCTGGGTATACTGGGCCGCGACCGGCAAGCTCAGATAATCCTGTCCCGCACCGCCAATCGGAATGTATGAGCGAGGCAAACGCACATTCTCGAACAACACTCCGAGATGCGGCGCGAGCGGACTGACGGCGTCAGGCCCGGAACCTACCCCGATTTTCGTCTTCCAAAGACCGAAGAAGTGGGACGTCCACTGATAGTACGGCGTGCGTCCGGCGATCGCCAGCCTTACCGGGGATGTCTTCAAGACTTGAATCTTCGGCCTTTCGGAAGGCGCAAAGGGCATTGTGAACGCCGAATCCGCTGCGATGCCGGCTCCGGGCGACGCCGCATTGGGAGCGGGGTTCATCATGACGCGTATGAGCCGCTCCGTGATGCCCTGCCTGGCGAGGTCGGCAAGCCCGTCCACGCTCGTGTCGAACTGAGTCCGGCTGCTGAGGATGGTATCGATGATGAACTCCTCGTTGAAGCCGGCCTTCGCGAGGGTCACGATGCCGTGGTTCGTGAGAGTGTTCCTGCCCACGGCGAGGGTCTGGGCGCCGCACAGACCGCATATACCGGCGCCCACAGCGATGACGGCCAGATATGGTTTGCGCATCGAAAGTTGTCTCACGGCCATCTATCGGCAGCCACGCCGTCAGACTTTAGGGGCTGATTGGAAAACGCTTGCGGCACTCCCTGACGGTCGCGGTCCGGGAAACGGCTCGAGTGGGGCTTACCTGTTGAACCAGTAGAAGCCTGCCGCCAGGACGGCCGTGATGACTGCTGCCGCGGTTGCCACCACCAGCGAGTCCCACACTCGCGGAGACGCCTTCAGGAAACCGAACAGGCCGGGCGGCGCGGCCCCCTCGGTGCTGGCCTCAGGCTCGGCCGGAGCGGCCCCGACGGAGTCCTCCTCCTCCTGGACCTTTACGCTAGGCGCTGGCAGGATGGGCCGGGCGGCCTCTCCGGAATCGTGCAGCTTGATTCTCTGCTCGACCATCTCCGCCAGCTCCCCGATGACCTCGCGGAAGCGCGCCGCAATTCTCGCAGGCAGCTCGGCCTGAATCTGTTCGACGGTCGCCGGCTGCAACGGTTTCAGGACGGAAAAACCCAACGTGTCGGCCAGGCGGCAGCCGTGGTAGACCACACCCAGGAGGTCCAGCCCGTTGCCGGAGGGACGGTCGTGATGGCGGCCGAGGATCAGCGGAAAGTTTTCCGGCAGATTCCACTGTCCGGCCAGCACGCGGCCAACCTCGCAATGGTCCATGCCGAACCGTCTGTGTTCCAGGTCGAGTAGACTCTGCGGGTCCCGGTCGGCCTCCCGCAGCATCTCCGCATAACGATCGGGGTAGGCCGCCAGCAGACCCAGCCGGCCGATATCGTGCATCAGCCCGAGTGTGTAGCCGAGTTCTCCGGAGAGGGAGGCGGCCTGCGCCAGCTCGCGGCAAAGAATCGCGCACGCCAGGGTGTGCCGCCAACATCGGCGCAACTCCTCGATCCGCATGGCCGCTTTCAGATAGTTGCTGGTGGCGACCGTCATCGCGAGCCCCTGGAGCCGCTCCAGGCCGAGCGTCACCAGCGCGTGCTGCAAGCTTTCGATTTCGGCCGCGTGCCCGAAGACCGGGGAGTTCGCCATGCGCAGGACCTGCGCGGAAAAGACGGCGTCTGAGCCGATCAGTTCGGCCAGGTGCGCGATCTCGACGTTGCTCCGGGAAGTCGAGTCGAGAACGCTCAGAGCGATGGGCGGAAATACGGGAATACGCGCCAATACGGGGCGCTTCTCCAACGAGCTGTCCTCGGAGGACCGGGACACGGATCACCTCTACGGATACAGATCGTCCGGCCCGGCGCAACCCATTAGCGGGCTGTGCCGCTCAGAACGCGCTGGCGTCCGTGGAACACTGCGAACCGAGTTTGGCGCCGGCTTCCCAGCCGGCCTCCTCCCCGGGAGCGCGACGAGGATGGCTCTTGCCATACCAGTTCCCCGGAACCGCTTGCAGCGCTGCCAGATTGACCGGCTTGGCCAGATCGTTGGCATAGCGGCCGATCCGACAAAAAAATCTGAACGGTTCGGGCAGGTTTGAAGTCTTAGCTGGTGAACGTAGTAGGCTTACGGATGCTCGGGATCTCTGAACAGATCGCGCTCGAGGAGCCAGGCTTGGCACAGGTGGAAAGCGCGGCGACGCGCGAAGAGTGGCTCACGGCCCTGGTAAGAAGGCAGGCGCGGTTTGTGTTTCGTGTCGCCTACGCGGTTCTTCGCAACGTTCAGGATGCCGACGACGCGGTCCAGGAGACGTTCTTGAAGCTCTACCGCTCGCCGTCCTGGGAGCGCATCACGGATGAGAGGGCATTTCTGGCCCGGACGGCATGGCGGACCGCGATCGACCAGCTCAGAAAGGCGCCGAAGAGTGCGCCGGCCATCGACGCTGCCTGGGCCGGCCAGAATCCGGAACAGGCCGCGATTGTTTCCGACTGGAATTCGGCCGTTCGGCGCCTCATCGACGCACTGCCGGAAGAACTGCGGCAGCCTCTGGCGCTTTCGAGCCTCGAGGAGTTGACCTCGCGCGAGATTGGGCAGGTGATGGGGATCCCGGAAGGCACCGTCCGCACTCGGTTGATGCGCGCGCGGCAGATCCTCAAACAGAAGTTGAATGCTTTGGGGGCAGGTCAGCATGAGAAATGATCCTCGTGACGAACTGGACAAATTAATCGACGGCGCGCTCTCCGGCTATTCGAGCGCCGAACCGATGGAGGGGCTTGAAGAGCGGGTCCTGCAGCGGGTTCACGCGGCAGGCGCCGCGCGGCGCGGGCCGTGGCTTCGCCGTTGCGGGTTTGCGATTCCCGCGCTTGCAGCGTTGTTCGTGGCGGCCATTGTCTTGCGGACTTCGTGGAAGCCTGTGCCACACACCGCGAGTACGACGCGCAGCCATCCGGCGCGTACGATTGTGGCTTTGAAACCGCCTTCTCCGGCGGCGCGGGAGTCTCCGGCGCTCGTAGCCCGGGTAAGCAGGGCTAAGCCTCGCAACAGGACCCGGCAGGAACACCGCCTCCCTTCCCGGGCTCTGCCGAAGCTGCAATACTTTCCGACGCCCGAGCCCATGACAAAGGAGGAGCGCGCCCTGGTCGCCTGGGTCGCGCGGAATCCGGCGGAGGCCAGAGAGGTGTTCGCAGATTTGCGGAGACGGGTTGAGGAGCCGGTCACGATTCAACCGATTGCAGTACCGAAGCTGACCGAGGAACCGGTAACGATCGAACCAATTCAAATCCAGCCATTGCAGAGCGATGGCAACCAATGAGGGAACAAAAATGCTGAAGAGAACTGTATTGATTCTGCCGCTTCTGGCGCTGGCGATGCTCTCGGGGACCGGATTCGCCCAGACCCCCGAAGCTCCGAAGACGAAGAATGCCGAACCTTCGAAATCCTACAAACTTGAGTTCGTGGTCAAGGAGGTCGAGGGTGGAAAGGTTCTCAATGCCCGCTCGTACTCGATGCTCGCCGATCTAGGTCGCGAGTCGGCACATTCGATACGTACGGGCTCCAAAGTTCCGATTCTGGCGACGAAAAATGGGCCGGAGTACCAGTACTTGGACATAGGTGTGTTCATCGACTGCAAACGCCCTGGCGAGGTGCAAGGCGGCCTTTCGCTTACTGTGTCAGTCGATATCAGCAGCGTATTGTCCGAGCCCGCGGCGACTACGACAACCGGGATGTCCTATGTACCCCCCACAATTCGTGTGAGTAAGTGGGAGTCAGTGGTCATCGTGCCACTCAAGAAGCCAACCGTACTCTTCTCCTCCGACGACCCGACGTCCAAGCGGCAGATGCAACTGGAGCTCACGGCGACACCGATCCTGTAAGCGCGCCGTTTAGCTTTATAATCATGTCGAGGGGGGCCGCAAAATGCTTCAGGCAGCCTCGGAAGAAAAGTTCAGCGCGGTCGAATCCGGATTGCGGCGCGCCGCGCACCATCACGACGCGACCATCCTGAGTGTGACGCACGTGGGCCAGCATCCGCGTGAGTCGGAGACACCGGAGGACGCGTTCGTCTTTTGCCTCTGGGCGCAGGAATTGTATGCTGCCCTGCTGGACGCCGACGTCCGGATGTCGGCGTTCCTTCCGTGCCGCATCGCCGCCTACACGCACGAGAGCGGCGTGGCCCTCGAAGCGATGTCTCCGCTGGATTTCTGCCGGTTGCTGGACCGGCCGGACCTGGCGCCGCTCGCCCTGCCGCTGGAGAATCTGCTGCGCTCGATCCTGGACGAGGCCGCCAGGCCGTCCACCGCCGTCGTGCAGGGGGTTGCCGGAAAGCACCACGGCGGCCTCGGAGCCACCGAGGAGCAGATGAGCGTGCGCGGCCCGATCCCGCAGCGCATCGACCAACGCGGCACCAAGGTCGAGGAACTCGGCGGCACCGGCGAGCACGACTCCCAGGGCGGCTAGTACCTCGACCGCGTGATGCGTTGCTACCGCTCCCTTACGGTCGCGGCTCAGTTACAGGTAGATGCCGCTACCGTAAAGAAACGGATTTCACGGTCGAGGACCTAGCCGCGCGCGCGCTCGTGTCCCGACCGGGCTTTGGTTTTGAGGACGATGGGCGTACCCTGGAATCCGAAGCGCCTCCGGATCTGGTTCACGAAGAACCGCTCCTTCGAGAAGTGCAGCGTGCCCGCCTTGTTGGTGAACATAATGAAGGTCGGCGGACGCACGGAGGCCTGCGTAATATAGAAAATCTTCGGCTCGCGCTCGGCCTCGAGCGTCTCGACGAAGCGGTTCAGTTCGCCCGTCGTCACGCGCTTCGAGGCGGCCTCGTAGCACTCGCGGATCTGCGGCAGCAGCTTGCGCACTCCCAGTCCGGTCTTGGCCGATAGAAACACCACCGGCGCGTAGTCGAGGAACTTCAACTCGTCCCGCACGGTGGTCTCGAAGGCGTCCTTATCCTTATTCGGAGCCGCGTCCCACTTATTGGCGCAGAGGATGAGCGCCCGGCCCTCTTCGTGGGCGTAGCCGGCGATGGTGGCATCGGCGCCGAGCACGCCTTCCGTTGCATCGAGCAGCAAAAGCACCACGTTCGCCATGCGAATGTGCCGGCGCGCCATCACGACGCTCAGCTTCTCGGCCATCAGGTGCGTCTTACCCTTACGCCGGATGCCGGCCGTATCGACGAATATGTACCGGACCCCGTCCTCGTCGATGGTCATATCCACGGCATCGCGCGTAGTCCCGGCGACCGGAGACACGATGGCGCGCTCTTCCCCCACTAGTGCGTTCAGCAGCGTCGATTTGCCGACATTCGGGCGGCCGATAATCGCGACCTTGATGGTCTTCTCGGCCTTCGGCTCGTCGGCGGTGCTTCGCGCGAAGCCTTCTGTCACATGATCGAGCAGGTCATCGATACCCAGCCGGTGCTCGGCCGAAACGGGAAACAGGTCGCCGATGCCCAGCGAATAGAAATCGGCGGTGAGCACTTCGCGGGCCACGGTATCGATCTTGTTGACTGCCAGCGTGAGGGGTTTGCCAAGCTGGCGCAGGAACTGCGCCAGATCGCGGTCTGCGCCGGTGATCTCCGTACGGCCGTCGATCAGGAAAATCACGTGCGCGGCCCGATCGAGCGCATGACGGGCCTGTTTGAGGATCTGCGCGGGGATATAGTCCGAGTCGTTCGGGATAATCCCGCCCGTATCGATCAGCTCGAAGCGCCGCCCCTGGTGCTCGGCCACGCCGTGCAGGCGGTCGCGCGTGATCCCGGGCTCATTGCCGACGATGGCGCGGCGCTGACCGGTGATCGCATTGAACAGCGTGGATTTCCCCACGTTCGGCCGGCCAATAATGACGACAATCGGCAGAACCTCGGCCTGTGGCATAGGTCTTCAGGCTAGCAGCTACTCGCTAATGAGATTCCTCGAGCGACCAGAACTCCACCGCGTACGGATCGAGCGGCACTTCGATGGGCGCGTCTCCCGGCTTGACGGTCACGCCGGCGAGAGGCCGCAAACGCGCGTTCTCGTCGTTGCTCGGAGCCAGGGCATCCAACTGCCGGCGCTTCGCGACAAGCGTGCCCGGTAGGCCGGCCATTTGCAGCCGGACGTTCGCGGGCTCCGCCGAGAAGTTCCAGAGCAGCAGGCTGTAAAGCTGGTACTTCGTGTCGTGCGTAAGAAAGCCGTGAACCGCGGCGTCGCCGGATTCCACGCCGAGGCGCTCTCCCCCGAGACGGGACAAAAGCTTGAACGTGAAGTACGCCGGACGCAGCGTGTTCTGGTAGTCGAAGAGCCCGTCGTACTGCGGCATGAGGTTCCACCACCGCGCCATGAACATGACCCCGTGAGGCGACATGAAATCCTCAAAGCGATCCCATTCCACGGGGTAATCGCGAATGTGGTAGTAACACGAGTAATCGAGGCCGCCCTCCTTCATCTGCCACGCCGTCTCGGCGATGAAGCAGGGCTGGAATCTCGGGTCCTGCGACGGATGATCGAGGGACATGTTCCACTCGTCGAGAATCGTCTCCGGGTGCAGCGAAGGGTGCTGCTTGAGGAGGGCCTTCACGCCGTCGATCGTCTCGCGAACGGCCAAGGGATCGCTGTTGTAGATGTGCCACGAAACGAACTGAAGCGGGAACTGCTTCGAGGCGGCGGCATCGAGCAGCGCGGGCAGGAGCGGCGATTTCCAACCGGCCAGCGCGGGGCCTCCGGCGCGGGCGTCCGGATCGGCGCGAAGAATCGCCGCGGCGGTGTGCTCAAAGTATCGAACGTAGTTGTCCGGCTTGAAGCGGTAGGGGCAGCCGCCATCTTCTCCGATATCGGGTTCATTCGCCACTTCCCAATACTGGATGCCCGCGCCACGCTGTTTGTAGTGACGCACCAGGTTGAAGACCAGGTCCTCCCACATCTTGTAGTCTCGCGGCTCGACAATGTCCTGATCGATGACCGGGAACAGCACGTGGGGCTTGAAATCGATGTTCATGATCGGCTTGGCCCCGGCGCGCAGGATCAGGTCCACCGAACGGTCGAGCGTGTCGAAGTGATACTTCCCCGGCGCTGGAAGCAGGTTGAAGTACTCCTGGATGAAAAGCCGGATCAGGCGGGGGTGCAAGGCGCGAATTTCGGCGGTGCGGTCCCCCCACATGGGATTGTCCGAGAGGCCGCCCTGTCCGAGCGCGATGTGGTCAATCTCGAGGGGGCCGGAGCTCTGTCCGAAGGAAAGCCGGACCGAAGCAGTGCGGGTCTGGGCCGAGGCGATACAAAGGGTTGCCAATACTGCGACCAGATGGGTGGCATGCATGTACCCGCTATTGTTGAGCCTGGGCGGAGGGGAAGTCAACGCTAGGCAGCACGGGCGAATCCGCCCAGCGCTCCGGATTCGCCCGCTCTCGCTCTACGCCCCGATCAGCGGCGGCCGCCGCGGCCAAATCCACCGCCGCCAAATCCGCCGCGGCCAAATCCGCCGCCAAATCCGCCCCGGCCAAATCCCCCATACCCGCCAAATCCGCCGCCGAAGTAGAAGCTTGGGCCCCAGAGGAACCCGAAACCAGGTCCGTATCCGTAGTAGTACGGGTAGTAGTACGGAGAATATCCGTAGGGAGAATATCCGTAAGGAGAATATCCGTAATAGTAGGGCGCCGGTGGGGGGCAGCCGTACGGTCCGCAGGGACTGGCCGCGGGCGGCGGCTGCATCTGGCCCTGCATTGGATACGGCTGGTCGTAGTCGTTCGGGCTCACGTAGCGGAACGCCTGCGGAGCCTGGGTGGTCGAGATGGTGACCGGGGCATCGATCCGGAAGGTCAGCACCGACTCGGGATAGAGCACCGTGGGGTGGCCGCGCGTCAGCAGCACGCCGACCACTCCGGCCATGGCGCCGGCGCCCGCGCCGATCGCGGCTCCCGTGCCCCAGCCGGCAGCGGCGCCGATCGCCGCGCCCGTAACGGTCGTCCCGCCAATGATTGCCGCGTCGCGCCCTGGGGGCGACGTGGGCCCCCTTTGACTGATCAACAGCGTCTTGATTGGAACCGGCTGGCCGTCGGAGAGAGTCAGATCCGTCAACTCAATCTTAAGTCTCGAAACACCCTCACCGAGGCCCGCCTTCTTCGCTTCCACCACGCGGCCGCTGACGGTTTGGCCACGTTCCGCCACGACCACGCCGTCCACCACGATGGGGTTCACCAGCGACGCCGTGAACGCGTCACCCGGCTGGTTCCGGTCCGATGATAAGCCTTGATCGAGCCGCACCGTGATCAAGGTGCCGGGCCGTATGGTCAACTGCGCCGGAATCGGGGCGCTCGGCTCGTTCGCCGGACCCGCCGGCTGATTCGGATAGGGCCGCTGATTCGGATAGGGCCCCTGATTCGGATAGGGCGCCTGGCTCGGATAGGGCGACTGATTCTGCGGGGGATAGGACGCCTGGTTCTGGCTCTGGGGCGGATAGGGCGCCTGGTTCTGACTCTGCGGATAGGCCTGAGTTTGAGTGTCCGAATCGGGAGCTTGGCTCTGGACCGGTTCGCCCACTCTCCGCCATCCACCGTTCGTTGGCGCGCTCGGCTGTTCGGTAGCGGCCGGCGGTTGAGCATCCGGCATCTCCTGCGCCAGCGCGAGACCCGAGACGGCGAACAAACTCAGCACCGCGCAGCGGCCCGCCGCGCGCATTCGGTTGACTGATTTCCTCTTCATATAAGGTTCCTGCCACACTCGCTCCTGCATCTGTGTAGCCACTCGGTCAACTCGCGTAACTCATTGAGCAACAAGGAGCTGTACCGGAAAATCCTGTGGCTAAAATCCACCGCTGGTGGTGAATTTGAGCCACCTGCCGTCGAGCGGAACCAGGTTGGAACCGGATGGCGGCGCCGGGTGTCTAATTTGCAGGCAAGGGTGATCTATGCGCAAGGTAATGGCTGTGATTTTGTACTTGCTGCTGGCCACGGCTGTCTTTGCCGCTCCGGGCCGCGGCGGAGGTGGCGGCGGTGGACGAGGCTTCAACGGCGGTGGACGAGGCTTCAGCGGCGGCATGGCGAGAGGCTTCGGCTCGCGCGGTTTCGGAAATTTCGGCGGGCGGTATTACGGCGGGTACGGCCGCGGATACGGATACGGGGGATACGGATATGGGGGGTTCGGGCTCGGCTTTGGCTATTGGCCGGGCTATTACGGACCCGATTACTACTATCCCTATAGCTACTATCCGTACGGTTACAATCCGTACGGCTACGCGTATTCGTATCCGTACGCATACCCGTATGCCTACGGATACCCGTACGGTTATCCGTCGTATTATCCGTACGGCGGGTACGGCTACGGAGGCGTAGCCATTGGAGTCGGCGGGCGGGGCTTCATCGGCGGTGGAGGCTGGCGCCACTTCGGCGGAAGGCGTTAATCGCCGCCGCTCCGCCGTGAGTTAGGTTGCCAGAGTAAGTCGAAGCTGGAGGGTGTTCCTAACCCAAAAGGAGCAAGACCGCGCTGACGGCGAGGGTCGTCGCCTGCGTGTTTGGTTGCGCCGCTTGCAGCGCGAGGCGCCGATCGTTCCCGGGTATAATCTCGTAGCAGGGGGGGCGCGCATGGCGCATCTGTTTGCCGGGACATCGGGGTTCGCCTATCCGCGGTGGAAGCCGCGTTTTTATCCCGCGGACGTGCCGCAAAAGAAGTTCCTCGATTATTACGCGAGCCGCCTGAATTCGGTCGAGATCAATTACACTTTCCGCCGCTTGCCGGCGGCGGCAACGCTCGAAAATTGGGTTCGTTCGGTACCGCCCGGATTTGTTTTCAGCCTCAAGGCGCACATGCGCATCACGCACATCCGCAGGCTGAAGGATGCCGGGGAAGCCACCGAAGTCTTCCTCAAGGCGATCGATCCGCTCCGTTCAGCGCGGCGGCTGGGGCCGGTGCTCTTCCAGTTGCCTCCGCAATTCAAATCGGACCCCGCGGTTCTGGCCGATTTTCTCCCGCTGCTGCCGAAGGACATGCGCTTCGCCTTCGAGTTCCGCCACCCGTCCTGGCTGAACGATGCGGTGTACCGGCTTCTTGAGGAACGCAACGTCTGTTTGTGCCTGGCCGAATCCGAGCGGCTCGAAATACCGCGCGTCATCACTGCGGATTTCGTCTATTTCCGCCTGCGCAAGCCGGAGTACAGCGCGGCGGATCTCGCCGAAATAGAAAGCCAGTGCCTGGAGCTCCTCGGGGCCGGCAAAGACCTGTTCGTGTTCTTCAAGCACGAAGACACGCCCGAAGGCGCCCTTTACGCGGAGGACCTCCTGCGCCACGCCGTTCCTTCGAAAACGCAGGTTGGTTAGTGCCGCGGATGCAGTGACTTCGGCCCTCGGAACCCGGGCCGGAAGCGGCCGGCCCGCCGGCGGCGTTTTCATCCTTCGTTGTGGCGGACCGCAGCGGCCGCAATGGGGGATTCACAAACTTACCGCAACCGGATAGCGCCCGGATTCAACGCCTTACAAATTCCCGCCCGTAGCCATCGCGCGGCACGAGTCTACATTGAGCGCGAGATGGCACGAAAATACTTGCTCTCGATTGACGGTGGTGGAATCCGCGGCATCCTGCCCGCCTGTGCGCTGGCGAAGCTGGAAGCCGATACGGGCCGGCTCACCCGCGAGATCTTTCACTTCGCCGCCGGGACTTCCACCGGCGCGCTGCTCAGCGCCGCGGTTGCCGCGGGCATCCCCGCCGCCCAGCTCGTGGATATTTACGTAAGACGCGGCCGCGAGATCTTCAGCCCCCGGGCGCCCTGGAACACCGTCAAGCGGGTACTCACTGGCGCCATGTACTCCGCGGCCACGCTGCATCGGGTGCTCTCGGAGGAATTCGGCGCGGCGAGCCAGTGGCGGCTCAACGATTCGCCGGTCGATCTCCTGCTCACGGCCAAGGGCCTCGACGGCACCCCTTGGTATTTTGTCAAGGACAAGCCGGTGAACTCCGGTGTGACCGGGCGGCTCGGGCTGATCGACTGCGCCACCGCTTCGGCCTCGGCGCCGACCTACTTCGACCCGTGGAAGTTCCCCTCCGACGCCGGAGTGGGCACGGTGGTGGACGGTGGAGTCGGCGTCACCGGCAACCCCGTTTACCAGGCTTGCGTGGAAGCCTTCTACTACACCGGCGAATATACCCCCCGTGAGACGACGGCCGTATCTCTCGGAACGGGCCGCTTCCCGAATTCGGGCGGCGAGCCCGGAACGCTTTGGGGCTGGGTCGATTGGGTCCTGGACGAGCTGCTCAGCTCGCCCGGCGAGCAGCAGACCGAGATCGTGCGCAGGCACTTCCCGGACCTGCTCTTCTACCGCCTGAACCCGGATATTCTCAAACTGGATCCCGGCTTCAAAAATTCGATCGACATGGACGATGTCGAGGCCATTCCCAAGCTGATCGAGTACGGAAACGCCTTCGCCGCCGGGATCGACTGGAAGGCCGTTCTCGAAGGCGACGACGAGGAATTCCAGGTGGCGGCAGCCTCGGAAGACCCGAAGGCTGCGTGAAGTAGCCAGGCGCTACGCGAGAGCCTCGTGGCGCGATAAATCAGAGCCCTGGAAACGAGCGCGCCTAGCTGGTCGGACGCGGTTGCGGCATCGAGGAAGGTCCTTGGACACGGGAGAAGTTGTTACAATAAAAGAGGTTACCGCCCCAGCTCGCCGCCGGTGGTCTTTGCCTCAGGCCGACACTGGATGGGCCCGTGGCGGCCGCTATGGCGATTAGGTTCCTCACAGTAGAAGAGCACCGGGAGGTGTTGTCGCAGCTTCTTGCTCTTGGGCGCAAGGCCGACGGCGCACCAACTCACGTAGCGGGCCTTGAATACACCTCGCTAATGGTCTGCTTTCTCCTGCACAGCATGTCTGCTGCCGAATCCCTTTGCGTTTGTGGCAATCGTTCGGAGTGGAGTGGTTTCCGGTCACAGTCGGATATCTCGTCGCCCGGTCCATGTTCGAGGCGGATGTCACCGCCCATTACATCAGCCAGCAGCCAAGCGACCGGGCTCATCAGTACGTCCTTTTTGAGCGCATTCTCAACAAACAGGAGATGGACATGTGCGCTCAGCACCGGCGCAGCAAAGATCCCCAGTGGCGCGAGGCAATGGATCTTGTGTGGCAACATCGCTGGGCTCAAAGAGAACAGGAGGTCAACGCCGGCTATGATGAAGTCCGGCCCCGCTTCGAATCCACTGGGAAGAGGGGCAAGACAATTCCCTTTCGCAACTGGTCGGGCAAGAGCATTCGTCAAATGGCCGTTGACGTGGCGCACAAAGAGGCCTACGACGTGTTCTATGCGGAGCTCTCTTCCTTCGCGCATGTTGATGTCCGGCTTGCCAACCGGTTCCTTCGAATGCGCCCTGACGGGATGCGGTGGTCCCAGCGTGCGCGTGAGTCCGAGGCCGGCAATGTGTTGCGCCACGCTGCGTCTTTCTTGACCTGCTACCTGGAGCTCTTCGGGCACCAGTTCGGTGTGTGGGACTCGCAGTCTGTGAAGAAGTGCTGGAAAGTGGAGAAGGGCTAACGAGCGCCTGAACGCCGAGGCAAGATGCGGGCCCTTGGCGCGCGTTACGCGCAGGTTAAAGTGCTGCTTCGCACTCCACCGTCCGCCCGAGGGCGGGGCGTGCGGTTGTTTCCCCGAAGGCGGCGTGAGGTAGCCGGTACCCCTACATCACCGCCCGCAAAGCCAGATTCACCACGATCAGCGCCACCGAAAAGGCCGGCAGAATCAGGAGCGCTTTCTTCAGCCGCTTCGGGTCCTCGCCGGCGATCGCGCCGATGATCCGCGAGCTGACCGCCAGGCCGACCCAGCCGAACATGATCACGATGCCCATCGCGGTCGCCTGCGTGGCGCTGAAAATCCTGCCAGTAATGGCGAGGGTCGTCGGAAACATCGGCGCCATGGCGATACCGGCGCAGAACACCGCAATCCAGGCGACGCGGGGCTGGCGCGTCTGGAGCGCCAGGTAGGTCGTAATCGCCATGAGCACGGAGGCGGCCAGCGTCACGGTTTCGGGATTGACCGTCTTGAAGACCGGCGCAACCGCCACGCGGCCGACCAGCATCCCCAGCGCGAAGCCAAGCGAGAGGATATTGAGCGCGCGGGACTCGGGAATGCCTTGCGCGATCAGGTGCCGCGTCAGCCAGTTCCAGACACCGACCTCGCACGCGACATAAAGGAACAGCATCGCGGCCAGCAGCCATAGCGCCGGGTGGCCGAGCAGCCCGCCGACCTGCGCGACGGAGATCGTCCCGACGGACTTCGGCACCGGCATCCTCACGCTGGCGTGAACGGCCAGCGTGCCCGCGGTGAGGATCGCCGTCAGGTAACACAGACGCGTCGAGCTGCGGCCGAGCAGGTTGGCCGAAATGAACGGAGTTGTCAAGCCGCCCAGTCCAAAGAACAGGTTCAGAAAGTTGAGCGCCGCCGCCTGCTGCTTGCCGCCGATGTCATAGACCAGCGAATTGGCGCCGGTGACGATCGTTCCGCCGCCCAGACCGAGGATGAACAAAAACAGCGCCACCTGGCCGTAGCTCGTGGACCGCGGCAACAGGAAGAGCGCAATCGCGATGAGGGCCAGGCCGAGCACCAGGCCGAGCTTGTAGCCCGAGTCGTCGATCAGCGGCCCGGTCAAAACCGACGCGATGACCAGCCCCAGCGCCTGGGCCAGGGCGATGTTGCCGTTCTGCTTGGGCGAGAGCTGGAATTTGGCGGACAGGTCGGGCAGGATGGTGCCCAACATCGCGGCAATCATGCCGTAAACGAAAATCGCCAGAATTGCGGCGAGAGCGAGCATAGGGTCTCCCTTGACCTACACGAAGTGATACTTCTCCGTCTTCCCGTCCCAGATGATTTTCTTGCCCTTCCTGTAGGAGAGCGTCGCCATGTGCCCGCTGATGGCGGCTTGCTGCCCGATCTCCGGCGGTGCGATCACCTTGCCCCGGCCCTGCACGGCATCGATGAAATTCTTCACGTGCGCCTCGATGGCCTTCTGGTCATTCCCGGGCAGGGCGATGCTCATTTCCTTGCGCGCGGCGACACGCGCGGGCGGTTTGCCGTGGAACTTCTCGGGATAGAAGTTCAGGTATTGCCGGCTCAGCACCTCGATGGTTCCCTCGTTGCCCAGGAACTGCTCCCCATAGTCGAAATGGTCGTTGCCAAAATAGCTGGAGTAATTGATATGGAATTTCGACTCGGTGTACTCGTAGAGGGCGCTGAGGGTGTCGGGCACTTCGCGGTCGTTGCCCGGCTCGGTCCAGCGGTAAATGCCGCCCGACGCCATACACGAAGCCGGCAGCGTCCGGCCGCAGACGAAGTTGGTGATGTCGGTCTGGTGGACCAGCAGGTCCGTCGAAATTCCGCCCGAGTAATCCCAGTAGAGGCGCCATTGCCGGTAGCGGCGCGCATCGAACGGGATCTTCCTGGCGGGGCCGAGAAACTTGTCCCAATCCGCGGTTTCGGGTGAGAGGCCTTCCTGGATGGGGTAGCGCCACGGATCGGTGTCCACCGCGTTCCGGTACCAGAACGCGCGCACGTAGTGGATGTCGCCGATCATGCCCTGGGCGACCATTTCCTTGGCTTTGATATAGAGGGAGTTGCTCCGGTTCTGCGTGCCGACCTGGACGATTTTGCCCGATTTTTCGGCCTCGCGGACGATGTCGAAGCCTTCCTCGATGGTATGGGCCAGAGGCTTTTCCAGGTAGATGTTCTTGCCGGCGCGCAGGGCGGCGATGGCCATTTCGTGGTGAAGATGCTCGGGGGTGGTGATGAAGACCACGTCGATCGAGGGATCCTTCAGCAGTTCGAGGTAATCGACGTAAGTCTTGGGCGTGTTGCCGCCCTTGGTTTGAACGTTGTCCTTGGCGGCGGCGAGAGCGCCCTGGAAGGTGTCGCAAACGGCGGTGACGATCACGGATTCGGGCACGGCCTGGTACATGTGGTTCATGACATACATGCCGCGGCTGCCCGTCCCGATCCAGCCGATGGTGACCTTGTCATTGGCGCCCAATGCGGGCAGCACGGCGGGAGCCACCGCCAGCGCCGCGCCCTTCAGAAAACTGCGGCGGGAAGATGCATCATTCATGAGAGCCCTCAACGAAGGATACAGGATATCAGCCGGAGGCGCGGCTGGGGGCTCATCCGGTCGCGGCTACTCCGCCCGGAGCGCGGTCATGGGATCCACGCGCGCGGCGCGCGCCGCCGGGAGCCAGGCGGCCAGGAGCGCCAGCACCAGAGCCAGCGCAGCGCTCGACGCGTACGTGAGCGGGTCAAGCGCGGTGACGCCGATCAGCAGGGATTGCGTGATATGCGCCGCGGCTCCGACGAGCAGTAGCCCGATAGGGATACCCCACGCAGCCATCTTCAAGGACTCCTCCAACATCATCTTGTGGATTTCCGCGGGGCGCGCTCCGAGCGCGACTCGCAAGCCGATTTCACGGGTTCTGCGGGACACGGCGAATTGAATTACGCCGAAGAGGCCCGCTCCGGTTAGCAGGAAGCCGAAGACGCCGAGGGCGGTGGCCGTGCTCGCCAATACGTGGTCGTAAATGAGCGCTGCGTCCATATGGTGGCGTAAGGTGGTGGCCGAGTCCACAACGAGGCCGGGATCGAACCGCTTGAGTTCCTTCCGGATGGCCTGCTCGAAGGCCTCAGGTTCCCCGGCCGTTTCGACCATGAGCGCGAGGTCGCCCCTGGGCGCTTGCGCGTAGGGCAGGTACAGATAGGGCGCGATTTCCTCGTGGAGGTAGTCTCCCATCGGGCCGTCTTCGGCAACTCCCACCACCTGGCGTATCTTGCCATCGATAGAAATCCACTGGCCGATCGGGTACCTTCCCTGAAAAACCTGCTTAGCCAATAGTTGTGAGACCACCGTCACCAGCGGGCTCCCTTCCCGGTCGTTCGGGCCGATGCCCCTGCCAGCCAAGACACGCGTCCCCATCAAAGAGAAGTAGTTGCCGCCGACATTATTCAGCCTGACGCCCAGGGGCGCCTCCCCCGGGATCTCCACCCGCGCCTTCATGCCTCCGCCCGAACCGCTCAAGGGCAGCCGTCGCGCGAATGTGGCTCCGCGCACTCCGGGCAAACGCGACAGCCGCTCGCAAGCCTGCTCGCACCATGCCGTGCGCGGCCAATTCCAGCCCGGCAGCACCGTCATCACGAATAGCTTCTTGGATGGATCGAAACCGGGACGCACATCGGCCGCATTTTTCGCGCTCCGGACAAATTGCGCCGCCATGCCGAAGAACAGCACGCTCGCGGCGATCTGTCCCGCCACCAAAAGCTTTTTTCGCCACTCCCGCCGGGGTCCGGTGAGGCCCTGTTCCGACTTCAGCACTTGATTGACGTCCAGGCGCACCGCATGCCGGATCGGCGCCAAACCGGCCAGCATGATGGAAAGCAGTGTAGCCGCCAGCGTAACCAGAAGTACGCGGTGGTCCAGGCGGATTCCAAGGTCGATAAAGCCTCCGTCGAGCATGCCTCCCGCTACCGCGGAATAAGTCGAGGCTACGTCCATCAGAAATCGCGCCAGTAAGACGCCAAGACCAGCTCCCGCAGCGGCGATCAAAGCGGTCTCCGCCAGCAACAGCCGGGCCATACGCCACGTACCCGCGCCCAAGGCTCGCCGGACGGCCAGTTCCCGTTTACGCGCCTCCGCATGAGCCGCACGCACCTGCGCGGCGTTGGCGCACCCGACAAAGAGCAGCAAACCGAGAACGGCCAGCATTGCCCCGCCTGCAACCAACCTTTGGCGCCAATTCAGCGCGAAGGGCGCTTCCAAGATCGTTGAAACGGCGCCCTTCGGAGCCGGTTTGTGTTTTCCCGCGCCGCGGATCGAGGCATCCAACTGCGCCGCCAAGCGCCGCGGGCTCACTCCGGGCTTCGGCCGGGCAATGATCTCCCAATCCCCGGAGCGTTCCTGCTTGTCGTACCGGTCTCCAATGACATCGAAGAGCGTATCGGTGCTCACCCAGACATCAAACGGGAACCCGCGCACGGCGCCGGTGAAATCTCTCGGCATGACGCCGGCGACAACAAGCGCTTTCCGGTCCAGGATAATCGTCTTCCCTACAATCCCGGGATCGCCCCCGAAGCGCCGCTGCCAGAGATGCCATCCCAGAACCGCGGCCGGCCGCCCATCCACGGTGTCGAACGAGGCCTGTCCAAGCGCAGCGCGAACACCCAGGAATCTGAAGTAGTTGCTCGTCGCCGGATTATAAAGAACGACCTCGTTCACGTCGCCGCCCAGAATCGCACCCATCCGCCGGTACGCGCAGATCTCCGCTTGCCCCTTCGTGGCCCGAGCCACGTCTTCGTAGTCGGCCCAGTCGTAATAAAACTCCTGGCCGTCGTCGCCGATCGACTTAGCTCTCAGGATTTCCCCCGGCCTCTCGAAAGGAAACGGCCGCATATATACCGCGTCCGCAATGCCGAACAGTCCTGTTGTAAGCCCAATGGCCAGCGCGATCGATACTACGCACAACGCCGTCGCGCCCGGGGCCTTCGCCAACATGCGAACCGCCAAACGTATATCTCGCAAGAACGATGCCATGACCGTACGCGTCTGCAATCGAAGCACCAGCATAAACCCAGCCACGTCAACGGGCAAACCGTCCGGATTGTCCGATTTTGAGACAGGGCGTTCGGAGCTGGGACGACAAGCAGGCTGCGGCAGCACCGATTAAAGGTCTCTAGAAGTCCGTTTCTTTACGGTAGCGGCATCTACCTGTAACTGAGCCGCGACCGTCAGGGAGCGGTAGCAACGCATCACGCGGTCGAGGTACTAGCGTCTGTGGGGCGAACCCCCGGTCCGCGCGGGGTCCCCCGACCCCGCCAAGGCCGACCAGGGGTCGGCCCGCGGGCGAGGGCGCCCGCCCCACCCCGGCTTGTCGTTTCGGGCAAACTACAGCCATCCCCACTTGAGCCAGGTCTCGATCAGATCGTCTCCGCGATAGATGATCGTGCGGTCGTCGATGCGCTGGGACCCCGGCTTGGTGGCCTGCGGCGCCTGGTACCCCTTTTTGAAAACCACCTTCAATTCGTAAGGACCGGCGACGCGATAGGGCTTGAACTCGCTCAGACGCGACATGGCCCGCTGGGCTTTCTCGCGGATCAGCTTGCAGGCTGCCGCGTGCGAGAGCGAGACGCCGGAAGACGTGCCGTTGGTGTCGTCGCTCAAGCCGTACTTCACTTCGGCGCACTCGGCCTGCGGCACCAGATCGCGCAACTCCTTGCACGCCGCCACATCGCCCGCCAGCATGATCGTCGGCACGCCGTAGTATCCGGCCAGCATCACGCGCGTGCCGATCTCACCGACCTTCTTGTTGTTAAAAGAGATGTAATCGATCACAAAACTGCCGGAATGCGTGATCACCCCTCCGGGCGCGCTCCCCATGGCATGCTGGCCGACGAAAATGAGAGCGCTATAGGATGAATCCATTCCAAGCTTGGGCGGAAGCGTGCTGCCCTGCATCAGCTTCGCCCGGGGATCGAGGTCGAGAGTCGAAAGAGTGCGGCTGCTGTCGTGCAAATCCGCCACCACCACTTCCGTCGCTCCCCCCGCCATCAGCCCATCGACCGCGGCATTGACTTCGCCGGTGAGCAGCTTGACCGTCTCCGCCCAGCGCGGGCTCTCGAAAGGCCGGCACTGCTCCTTCCAGTTGAAGACGCCGTCCACGCCCTCCGCATCGGTCACCATATACACCTTTCGGGAAGCTGGGGCTTGCGAATAAGCCGGCAATATCAGCACCGCCGACAGCAGAAGCATTCTTCTCAGGGACTTCATTGGGTTTTCCTTTCCACCTTTCCGGGATCCGGACCGCAATCTCTCATTATCAGGCGTAACCCTCAAGCCCGGCGAGGCGCCGGGTGGTTCAGAGTCGCGCGCCGATGGCGGAACTGTCAAGAAAACGTGCGACTCTGAATCTTTCGACGCCTCCCGAGCGTTGTTACGTTCGGAAGTTGCGATTCAAGCATGATGGCGGCGACAACATTGGAGATCGAGAGTTGGCCGCAGACGATCGATGATTTCGATCGCCTGATCGAGACGACGCAAGACGAACTGCTCCAATTCGCGTTCTACCGGCTCGGCAACCGGGCCGATGCCGAGGATGCGGTGCAGGACGTCTACGTGCAGGCCTTTCGGGACCGGGCCAAGCGCCAGCACGTTACCGGGGTCCGGCCGTACCTGTTTCGCATGGTCCGCAATCGGTGTACCGGCGCTCTGCGCCTCCGGTCGCGGCAGGCACGCCAGGCGGCCGGCGAGACCTTCCGCGGAGAGGATGCGTTCTCGTCGATCGTCTGATGTGTTCTGAAGGAGGGCCGGGCAGATGAACCGGCGGTCTCTAGCAAAATGGGCGGTGGCTGCCGCCGCCCGTTTCCCCTTCCTGTACTTCCCGCCCTGATTAAGCCTCCCCACGGCCGCCCCCCGCGCTGCTATAATGACCGTAGATGTCAAGCCGCAAGAGTGGGCGAAAGCCCACTTTTTTGTTGGCCGCTGAACTCCAAGCAAATGAATGACGCGATCGTCGCCCGTGTAACGGAGATCGCCCGGCGTGTGGCTGATTCCGAAGGCCTCGAAATCGTGGAGGTTCAGCTTCTCGGAGGGGGCGCAAAGCGCGTGCTCCGAATCACCATCGACAAGCCCCAGGGTGTGTCCCATGCCGATTGCGAGCTGATTTCCCAGCAGGTTGGAACCATTCTGGACGTCGAGGATGTCATTCCGGGCAGCCGCTACCGGCTCGAAGTAACCTCGCCCGGGGTGGAGCGGAAACTGATCGGCGCGCGTGATTTTCAGCGCTTCCTCGGCCGGAAGGCCAGGGTGGTGCTGTTCGAGCCGGTGGAGGACCGGCGGCACTGGGAGGGAAGGCTCGCGGAGTTTTCCGGCGATGTCGTCACACTCGAGGCGGCGCCCGGCAAGACCATCCGTTTCCCGGTCCAACAGGTCCAAAAGGCGAACCTCAAGTTCGACTGGTAATCCCGAACAACGAAAAAGGAAAGCACCTTGGGCACGATCTATCAATCCATTGAGATTCTGAGTAAGGAGAAGGGGATCGATCCTCAGATCGTTATCGACGCGGTCAAAGACGCCATGCTGGTGGCTGCCCGCAAGCACTACCACACCACCGAGGACCTGGTCGCGGACTTTGACGAGCACAGCAAGGCGATCCTGATCTTCGCCGTGAAAAAGGTGGTCGAAACGGTCGAGGACGCCGTCAACCAGCTCACCCTCGCTCAAGCCCTGGCGCTCGATCCCGCCGCGGAGATCGGCTCGGAAATCCGAATCGCCAAGGCGACCGACATCCTCGGCCGCATCTCGGCCCAGACCGCCAAGCAGGTGATTCTCCAGAAGGTCCGGGAAGCCGAGCGCGAAACGGTGTTTCAGGAATTCTCCGGCCGCGTGGGCGAGCTGGTCAATTGCACGGTCAAGCGCGTGGAGGGGATGGACCTGATCGTCGATATCGGCAAAACCGAGGCCCGGCTGCCGAAAAAGGAACAATCCAAACTGGAGAGTTTCAGCGTCGGGGATCGCATCCGCTGCGTGATCAAGGCCGTCGATAAGGCGGGCAAGACGCCCGGCGTGCTGGTGTCGCGCGCGGCGCCCGAACTGGTGGCGCGCCTCTTCGAGCAGGAGGTGCCCGAGATCTACGACAACACGGTGACCATCAAAGCCTGCGCCCGCGAGGCGGGTGAGCGCACCAAGATCGCCGTCGAGAGCCGCGACCGCGATGTGGATAGCGTGGGCGCTTGCGTGGGCATGAAGGGCATGCGCGTGCAGTCCATCATCCGGGAGCTGCGGGGCGAGAAGATCGACATCATCGAGTATTCCGATGACGCGGTCAGCTTCGCCACGCACGCCCTCAGCCCCGCCAAAATCAGCCGCGTCAGCATCGTCGATCCGAACGACAAGCACATGGAGGTCATCGTGGACGACTCCCAGCTTTCGCTCGCCATCGGTAAGAAGGGACAGAACGTCCGTCTCGCGGCCAAGCTGCTCGGCTGGAAGGTGGATATCAAGAGCGAAGAGGAGAAGCGGCAGGAGGTCGAATCGCAAATGGCCGGCCTGGTCGTTTCCGGCGCGCCGGTCTCGATCCTCGCCGAACACGGCTTGACGGATCACGTCGTCGAGCAGTTGATAGAGTCCGGAATCGGCACGGTCGAGAAACTCGGCGCAATGACGCCGGAGCAACTGGAGGATATCCAGGGAATCGGGCCGGAAACCGTGGAAGCGATCCAGGTCGCGGTGAACAGCTATTACGGGCAGTTCGAAGAACAACCCGGCGGCGCGGCCGAGGGCGAGTATGCGGCCGGGCAGCCGGAAGCCGGCGGGATCGAGACCGGCCTGGAAGAGCAGGCCGCGCCGGAACCCTCTCTCGGCGGCGACGCGCCGGCCGAAGCGGCGCCGGTCGAAGCGGCGCCGGCCGAGGCGGCTGAAGAGGCAGTGGCTGAAGAGGCGCACGCTGAAGAAGTGGCAGAGGCGCCGGCCGAAGCGGTGGTCGAGCCGCGGGCTGAAGAGGCAGGCGATCTGCCGGAATCCGATGCGGGTCCGGACGGCGCCTCCGAGGCCAAGCCCGTCTGAACGGGCTCCAACTTGTTGAGTTTTGGTACGATAAAGGACTCGGATTGAAGTTCCCGGCGGGTGGTCTTAGGGCAAGCCAGCTTGGGGCGAGGTGTGTGGGAAAGGCCGGCCACTATTGTTGTCTGTCCTGAGCGAGGTAAGTCAACCGAACTTAGATATGAAGAAGATCCGGATTAACGAGCTGGCGCGGGAATGCGAGCAGCCGAACAGCGCGATCATTGCAATCCTGCCGGAGTTCGGTGTCACCGAAAAGAAGACGCATTCCAGCTCGATCGACGACGATGTCGCGGAACGGATCCGGCGGCATTTCGGCGCTGTTGCCGGGGGCGCCGGAACCGGGGAAGCGTTAGAGGAAGCCGAGGAACTTCCGGCTTTTGGAGAGGAGCCACTAGGGGCCGAGCGGAGGCCTGTGTCCGAACCGGGAGCGCCGGAGGCGGCCCAGCAGGCCGAAACTGGTGAAGGCACACAGCCGTCCGGTGCGGCGCCGGCATTTCAGCAGGGTCTCACGACGGAAGAGCGAATGGCGTCGCGCCCCGCGGCGCACCCGTTACGGCCTCCGCTGCTCGGAAAAGGGGGAAGGCCCGCACCGATTCACCCCCCGGTGGGCGCGGCGCCGCAGCCTTCCGCGCCGGCGCCGGTAACGGCCGCGAGTCCTGCCCCCGCCTCGGGAGCGCCTGTGGGTGCGAGTATCCCGGCGAAGCCTCTGCCGTCCGCGCCGCGGCCGGGCCAAATCATCTCCGGGCCGCGGCAACCCTTCCCGGGCGGACTGGCGGAGATGCCACGGGCGGCCGCCGCGCGCCCCGGCGCTCCGCAACGTCCGGAGGCCCCGGCGCGTTCGGCCGCGCTGCCACGCCCTGCCCCGTCCCGGCAGGCGCCTCCGCCGCAAGCAACGCCGCAGGCGCAGACGCCGCCGAGCGCCGTGGTTACTTCACGTCCGGCTCTGGCCGGACAGCCGGCCGCGAGACCCGTGGTGCCGCCGCGGCCCGACTTGGTGGCGCGTCTTTCCCAGACCAAAGCGATGCCCGGCCAGCCGCAGCCGCGGCCCAACCTGCCGCTTCGCCCGTCCACGGTGCCCATTCCCGGGCAACCGATTTACAAAGGTCCGCTGCGGCCAAGCCAGCCATTCCTGCGGCCGCGCGTGGGCGCTCCCGCCGCCGGCCCCATGGCCCGAGGGCGCGGCCTGCACCCCACCACACCGCTACGGCCCGAGGTCGCCACGCTCCCGGCCACCGAGCAGCAGCGCCGCGGGCAGAAGGACCGCCCGCGCCCCATCATCGACCGCGAAGCCGAGCGCGAGGGCAAGCTTCGCAGCGTTCCGCTGGCGCGCCGTGGCGAGGAGACCAGCCGCCTCGCGGAAGGCAAGGAATTCACGGTTGCCGAAGGGGTCACCGTCAAAGAGCTTTCCGAAAAGCTCGGCCTCAAGGCCAACCTGGTCATCAAGAAGCTGGTCGATCGCAAGATCTTCGCGACCATCAACCAGGCGCTCGACGTGAAGCTCGCCGAGGACCTGGCGCGGGCCTTCGGCGCCCACGTTTCCACGATCAGCTTCGAGCAGGAGACCGCCGATCTGCAAGAGGTCGCCCAGCCTGAAGAAGATGGAGGCCCCGTGAAACGGCCTCCGGTGGTTACCGTCATGGGTCACGTCGATCACGGCAAGACGTCTCTGCTCGATGCGATCCGCTCGAGCCGCGTCGCCGAGAGCGAGGCCGGCGGCATCACCCAGCACATCGGCGCCTCCACGGTCGATAAGAATGGCCGCAAGATCGTCTTCATCGATACGCCCGGCCACGAAGCGTTCACGCGCATGCGCGCCCGCGGCGCCAAGGTCACCGATATCGTCGTGCTGGTGGTTGCGGCGGACGACGGGGTCATGCCGCAGACGATCGAGGCCATCGACCACGCCCGCGCCGCGCAGGTGCCCATCCTTGTCGCGATCAACAAAATCGACAAGGCGGACGCCCAGCCGGAGCGGGTAAAACAGCAGCTCTCGGACCGCAACCTGGTTCCGGAAGAGTGGGGCGGCGACACCGTCATGGTGGCCGTCTCCGCGCGCACGAAACAAAACCTCGACCTGCTGCTCGAGATGATCCTGCTGGTCGCCGACATGCAGGACCTCAAGGCGAACCCGGGCCGTCCGGCCGTGGGGACCGTGCTCGAAGCGCAGCTTGACCGCGGCCGCGGCCCGGTGGCCACGGTGCTGGTGAGAAACGGCACGCTGCGCGCCGGCGAGTTCTTTATTTGCGGCCAGGTGTTCGGCAAGGTCCGCGCCATGTTCGACGATCATGGCAGCGCGGTGAAGGAAGCCGGCCCCTCCACCCCGGTCGAGGTGCTGGGTCTCGAAAACCTGCCCGAGGTCGGCGAGACGATCCAGGTGGTGACCGACACGGCCAAGGCCAAGCAGATCGTCATCTACCGCGAGGCGAAGGCGCGCGAGCAGGCGCTAGCCAAGAACACGCGGCTTACGCTCGACCAGTTGCACAAGCAGATCAAGGAGGGCGAGACCAAGGAACTGCCGGTCATTCTGAAAGCCGACGTCGGCGGCAGCGCCGAGGTGATCGCCGAAACCCTCCAGAAGCTCTCGACCGACAAGGTCCGCATCCGCGTAATCTCGAGCGGCGTCGGCGCGATCACCGAGACCGATGTTCTGCTGGCTTCCGCGTCGAACGCGATCATTATCGGGTTCAACGTCCGGCCGGATCGCGGAGCGGCGGCGCTGGCCGAGCAGGAGAAGGTCGATATCCGGCTGCACACGATCATTTACGATCTCACTGACGAGATCAAGCGCGCGATGAGCGGTATGCTCGAGCCCGTCTTCAAGGAGGTCTACCGCGGCCGCGCCGAGGTCCGCGAGATCTTCCGGATCAGCAAAGTCGGCACGGTGGCCGGCTGCCTGGTGGTGGAAGGCTCCATTCCGCGCGACGCCGAGATCCGGCTGCTGCGCGACAACGTGGTGGTGAAGTCGGGAAAACTCGCCTCCTTGAAGCGGTTCAAGGATGATGCGAGCGAGGTGCGCGCCGGTCTGGAGTGCGGCCTTTCCGTCGAGAACTACAACGACTTGAAGCCCGGCGACATCATCGAGGCCTTCGCCACGGAGAGGATCGCCCCCGAAGTATTCGCCTGATCCCGTGATGGCAACCATCGGTGTTCTGACGATCGAGATGCGGTTGGAGAATTCGCATTCGCTCAAGGACAAGCGCCACGTCGTCCAAAGCTTGAAAGAGCGGCTACGGCACAAGTTCAACGTGGCGGTGGCCGAGATCGATCACCAGGATCTGTGGCAGCGCGCGGCCGTCGCCGCGGTAACCGTGTCGAGCGACCACGGCCACGCCGCGCTGGTGCTCCAGTCGGTGGAAAAGGAAGCCGCCGCGATGCTCGGGCCGGAGCTGGTCAACGCCACCCTGGAGTGGCTGGAGTAGCCGGATGGAATCCCGCCGTGCCCAGCGCGTCTCCGAAGCGCTGCGGGAAGAACTCATCGAACTGGTCGGATATGAGCTGGAGGACCCTCGCCTGATCGGGGTGACGGTCACCGAAGCCCATTTGTCTCCCGACGGGCGCCACGCCCGGGTGCTGGTGGCGTTGCGGGGGCCGGAGGCCGAGCGGCGCGGCGCCCTGGCGGCGCTCGACCGCGCCAAGAGCCTTCTCCGCCGCCACCTGGCTACCCGTTTGCGGCTGTTTCGGGCTCCCGAGCTTCATTTTGAAGAAGATACGTCGTCAGGCGGCGAGGACCGGATTGACCAGCTTTTGAAACGCATCCACAAGACCTCCGCCCGGACGCGGCCGGCCGCCGGCGAGGCTAGGCCGGCCTCGGACGCGGGCGATTCCTCATCCCCAGGCGCGCTGAATCCCAGAAAAGCCGAAAATTTCCTGGAGAAATGACCCGTAAGCTGCCTCGCTTCGTGCTAATTTTGTGGATGTTGCCCCTTATGGGGCAATTTCAGGGCCAATCCGGCAGGGCGGATCAGGCCCCCCGGCAGTTGCTCCGGCTCGAGGAAAGCCTCGATGCCATGGGCACTACTTACACGGTCACGCTCTACGGTTACAGCGAGGACCAGATGGAGGCCGCTGTGGAAGCAGCCTTCAACGAGGTGCGCCGGCTGGACCAGATGATGTCGAACTATCTTCCCGCGAGCGAGCTCAGCGGGGTGAATCGCCATGCCGCCGAACGGCCGGTGAAGGTCACGCCGGAGTTTTTCAATCTGCTCGCGGACTGCATGGAGTACAGCCGCCAGAGCCAGGGCGCGTTCGATATCACTGTCGGCCCTCTGATGAAGGTCTGGGGGTTTTATAAAGGCGCCGGACACCTGGCGCCGAAGGAAGAAGTCGCCAGGGCATTGAAGAAAGTTGGATACAAGAACGTGATTCTTGACCGCGAGAACCGGACCGTCCGATTCGCCCAGCCGGGTGTGGAGCTCGACCCCGGAGGCATCGGCAAAGGCTACGCGGTGGACCGGATGGTGGACATTTTGAAAGAAAACGGGATCGCCTCCGCGCTGGTCTCGGCGGGCGGCAGCAGCATTTACGCTCTCGGCGCGCCTGACCACGGCGAACAGGGCTGGGAGGTGAAGATCCGCGACCCGAAGAACGCCCGAAAGACGGTCGAGGATGTGTATCTGAAGAATCAGTCGATGTCCACCTCGGGCAGCTATGAAAAGTTCTTCGAAGCCGACGGCCGTGTTTACAGCCACATCATGGACCCCCGGACGGGGTTCCCCGCCCAGGGCATGCTCTCGGCATCCGTCATCACGCCTCGAACGCTCGACAGCGAAGCGTGGACCAAGCCGTACTTCATTCTGGGCCGCCAGTGGGCGGCCAAACATAAACCTGCGGATTTTCGGGTTTTCCTATGCGAGGACAAAGCGGAACAGCCATGCGCGTGGCTCCAATGAGTAGCCGGTTCTTAGACGCCTGCCGGCGCAGGCCCACGGATGCACGGCCCGTGTGGTTCATGCGCCAGGCCGGCCGTTATCTCAGACAATATCGCGATGTCCGCGCCAAGCACGGGATCCTCGAGATCTGCAAGCGGCCGGACCTGGCCGCTACGGTCACGCTCCAGCCGGTCGAGATTCTCGACGTGGATGCGGCGATCATCTTCGCCGACCTGCTGCTCCCGGTCGAGCCGATGGGGCTGAAGCTGCGGTTCGCTTCCGGAGAAGGGCCGATTATCGCCAACCCGGTGCGCACTTCCGAAGACATCGACGCTCTCTCCATCTCCAATACGGACGACCTCGGCTATGTTGGCGAGGCGATCGGCCTGGTGGTGAAGGCGCTCGGCGGCAAGGTGCCCGTGCTGGGTTTCGTCGGCGCCCCGTTCACGATCGCCAGCTACATGATCGAAGGCGGCGCGTCGCGGACGTTCCTGCGGACCAAGCAGATGATGTACGGCAACGAGACGCTCTGGCGGCGATTGATGGGCAAGCTGGTGGACGTTCTCGGGCCATTCGCGATCCTTCAGGTCGCCTCGGGCGCGCGCGCGATCCAGGTCTTCGACAGTTGGGTCGGGGCGCTCGGACCGGACGATTACGTGCGCTTCGTGGCGCCTTACTCCCGCGCGCTCATTGAGCGCATCCGCGCGACCGGCGTGCCGGTGATTCATTTCGGAACGGGCGCGGGCGGCTATTTCCGCGAGTTGCACGCGGCGGGCGGAGACGTGCTCGGCGTGGACTGGCGCGTCAATATCGACCAGGCCTGGATGGATATCAGCTACCGGTCGGCCATCCAGGGGAACCTGGACCCTGCGGCGCTGTTCGCGCCCCTGCCCGAATTGAAGGCGCGCATTCACGAATTGCTGAAACGCACGGGCACGCGCCCCGGCCATATCTTCAACCTGGGACACGGTCTGCTGCCCGAGACGCCGGTGGATGCGGTCAAGGCCGTCGTGCAGATGGTGCGCGAATTCAAGCCGTGAGGACGCGGAGAAGCGCTCCACCGCTCCCTGACGGTCGCGGCTCAGTAACACTGTTCCGAGCCGCGACCGTCAGGGAGCGGTTGGACTGGCTCCGCGGCGCATTGTGACTGACGCCGTTCTTCTGCTGGCTCACGGCGCTCCCGAACGCGCCGAGGACGTTCCCGAATATCTGAGTTATGTCCGCGGAGGACGGCCTACGCCGGCGTCCGTCGTCGAGGAAGTCCGCCGCCGCTACGTCGAGATCGGCGGCGGATCGCCCTTGCTGGCGCGCACGCGGGAACAGGCACAAGCGCTCGAGCGCGAGCTTTCCGTCCGCGTGTATTTCGGAATGCGCAACTGGCATCCGTTTATCCAGGAGACCGTCGCAAAAATGAAGGCGGACGGCGTCGGGCGCGCCGTCGCGATCTGTCTCGCGCCGCAGTACTCGAAGGCCAGCGTCGGTTTCTATTTCCGCCGCGTCCAGGAGGCCAAAGTCGAGGCGGGGCTCGATGCCGAAATCCTCTGGACGAAAACCTTTCACGACTCGCCCCTGCTGATCGAAGCGTTCCACGAGCGCCTGGCGCCGCTTCTGCCTGCCTCGAAGGTTCTGTTCACCGCCCATAGCCTGCCCGAACGGGTGCTCGAGCGCGCCGACCCTTACGACGCCGAAGCCAAGGCCACCGCGGCCGCGGTCGCCCGCCGCGCGGGCCTGGCCGATTGGGATTTCGCCTATCAGAGCCAGGGATTCACCGAAGAGAAGTGGCTCGGCCCGACGGTTGAATCGCGCCTCGACGCATACGCCGCCGAAGGTGTGCGCGAGTTGGTGCTCGCGCCGATTGGTTTTGTTTCCGACCACGTCGAAATCCTGTACGACGTGGATATTCTCTTTCGCGGCTACGCTTGCGAGCGCGGGATCGTGCTGCGCCGCCCCGAATCGCTGAACGATTCTCCCACCTTGATTCGCGCTCTCGCCGAAACGGCCAGGCAGAAACTATGCCCCGGGTAGCGGTCGTCGGCGGCGGGATTTCCGGCCTGTCCAGCGCGTATTACCTGGCAGAGAGGGGAATCGGCTGCACGCTGATCGAGCGCCAGGCGCGTTTCGGCGGAGTGATCGATACCGAGCGCATCCAGGGCTGCGTGCTCGAAGCGGGACCCGACAGTTTCATCTCGCAGAAGCCGTGGGCGCTGCAACTGATTCGGGAACTCGGGCTCCGCGACGACGTCATCGGCTCGAACGACCATCTGCGGATCACGTATGTCGTGAAAGGCGGACGGCTGGTGCCGCTGCCCGACGGCCTGATGCTGATGATCCCCACCAAGATCCTTCCGCTGCTTCGGACGTCCCTGCTCGGGTGGGGAACGAAACTGCGCATGGGCCTCGAGTGGTTCCGGCGGCCGGCCGCCGGCGCGCTGCCGGACCAGTCCGTGGCGGGCTTCGTCGCCGGGCACTACGGGCAGCAGGCGGTGGACTATCTCGCCGAGCCGCTGCTGGCGGGCGTTTACGGCGGCGATCCGGAGAAGCTCAGCGTCGCGAGCGTGCTGCCCCGTTTCGTCGAGCTGGCGCAGAAGTACGGCAGCCTCACCCGGGGCGTGCTCCACGAGCGGCGGAAGACCGCCAGGCAGGCCAAGGGAATGCCGCTGTTCCAGACGCTCAAGGGCGGCCTGGGACAGCTTGTCGAAGCGCTCGTTGCGCAGACCCGGCCCGCTCCCGAGGTGATTCACGGAACCGCCGAAGCCCTCGAACGGCACCCGGCCGGCTATCGGGTGCGGGTCAACGGCGTCTGGCTCGAAGCCGCTCACGTGGTGCTGGCCTGCCCGGCCTACCAGGCGGGAGCGCTCGTCGGCCCGGTGGAGGGCGAGCTGGCCGCGCTGTTGAACGCGATCCCCTATTCCAACTCGATCACTATCTCGCTCGGCTACGAGCGCGCCGGCTTCCGGCACCCGCTCAACGGCTTCGGGTTCCTGGTGCCGAAGAAGGAGCGGAGCCTCATGGTGGCGTGTACGTGGGTGGGGACGAAGTTCTCGCACCGCGTCGCGCAGGATCGGGCCGTGCTCCGGTGCTTCGCCGGGGGCGAAGATGCGGGTGTGCTGAGCCTCTCCGACGAGAACCTGATCGCCGGCGTGCGCCGTGAGTTAGAGGCCCTCATGGGCGTGACGGAGAAGCCGGTGTTCACGCACATCGCCCGCTGGCCGCGCTCGATGGCGCAGTACACCGTGGGCCACGCCGGACGGGTCCGCCAGATCGAGTCCCGCCTGGCGGGGCTGGGCGGGCTCCACCTCGCCGGCAATGCCTACCACGGCATCGGCATCCCGGACTGCGTGCGCATGGGCAAGGAAGTGGCGGACCGAATCGCGGCGGCCGAGCCGCGACCGTGAGGGAGCGGTGGGTGCGCGCCGCCTATTTCCCGATCCATACGTTGACTTGCGAGGGTTCGACTTCGAGCCGGTCAACGCGGTGCGCCAATTCGAATGGTTTGCCCACTTTCGCTTCGGGGTAATACTGCCACAGGAAATTGCGGACGAGATAGTCGAGCGCCCGGCCGCTGACCACGATGCCTGAGATCTCGACCCGGTCGACATTCACCACCGCGCGTCCTCCCCCCGACCGGATCTGCGCGTCCACCCTGACCGGGTGCTCCCCGCTGAGGAATGTCTCGACGAACCAGTTCGGCGATTGCCCCCGCGCCTGTTCGAGCTTCGCGAAGTCGATGGAGGCGTAGCCGGTGGCGCGGTTATCGCCCAGCTCCAGGCGGGTGTCCCGGATGCCGTCGCGCACGACGGACCGCAATTCGCTCCGCACATAGGCGTTCAGCTCGTCCTTGCGGAGAACGACCACCGACCCGCGCGGAGCCCTGTCTTCCTGAATCAGCGCGATCTTCCGCTTCGCCGTCAGGTCCGCCGGCGGGCCGGCCGCCACCAGAGCGGCCCCGAGGATCATCGGCAAGAACATGCGGCGCATAAGGGCTCCCTCTAGATTAGACGCGCAACCGCCGGCGGGGGTTTGCACGCCAACAGCCGCGAGACGGCGGCGGGATGGACCTTGAACGGTCGTGCAGCGCCGGCGAACGCAACCGGGACCGAGCCGGGCGCCGGTTGAGCTTCCCGAATCCGAGCAGCTGCAAGAACTGGGCGTCACGCCCCCAATACGGGCCTCAGAAGGTCACGCAGGAGGGGCCATGTGCCACCAGAAATGCGGACATGTGGATTGATCGCTCGATACCGGAAAGGATCGAGCGCATTACGCCGGGTGCTTGCTTCTGTCGGGCCACGACCTGTTGCGAGACGAATGAGAGAAACGTTGCGACGAAAGGCGCCCTCCGCCGGGGACGTGTCCGGCCGGGAACACATCGCTGACGATCCCTTGACAGGCGGCCGGAGACAGAAAAGGCGCCGGAATCCGGCGCCTTTGAATGAGAAGGAAATTGCTTCGCTCGTGGTGCTACTTGGCCCTCTTCTGCTTCTGCTGACCGACGCGCACCTTGAAGTGCTGCTGCTTCGCTTCCTGGTAAGCCTTGTGGTCGTGCCGGGCCACGGCGTCGGACAGGTACTTCTCGACGTTGGCCTCTTTCGGGATCACGGCCATCACCGTAAAGGTGTCGTTACAGACCGGGCAGAAGGGACGGAAGCGCGTCACATTCGGAATTGCCATACAGACAACATCGTAGCACAGCCGCTCCGGCGGAAGTGCGGAAGCAGAGCTTGCTGACGTGCCCGGCTACGGGGCGGTTCCGGCCCGATTGCGCAGCTCAATTTCCGCCTGCCAGACCTCGCCGGCAACAGATCCTGGTGCATCGCCAGCATAGGTGACTTCCAAAGATGCAACCCCTCCTAAGGAGAACCGAAACTGGCGGGCCCGTGCCCCGTGTCCCCGTTGGGCATAGAAAGGCGGTGAACGGAGAAGAGGTGGTACTGCAACATACGATCGCCTTTCCGGAACGTTGGCGAGGCCATACGGAGCTACATCTCACCGCGCCGGCGGGAGCGGGAAATTCTGAGCCACGTACAGAACGACGGAGATTCTGCCGGAATTTTCGAGCTGATGATAAGCCAGTCCATCGGCCCCTTGTCGCAACTGGCTGCTTCGAAGCGGAACTTGCGCGTTGCCTACCTGAAGGCGCACGCGCTCGAGCCCCACGTGCATCGCCTCGCCACCGGCGCCCGGCGCGCCGGCGTAATTGACCTTGCCCCAGGCTTTTGAGCCGGCTTTGGCTACGATTGCGCCACCCACCTGAAGATCGGTAGTGAGCAGAAATTCGATTGGTCCGGCATTTTCCCCGGCTTTGGCGCTCAAGTCGTTCACGGAGACCAACGATACCGGCGTTCCTTCGCGCAGAACCGGTTGAGATGATTCGGCGGTTTTGGGCACGTGCGCCGTGAATTTGCGAAGCAGAAACTCCTCGAACAGATTCCTGCCGGCTCCGCCGCCGAAACCCACCAGGACGTTATCAAAGAGCCGGCGCACGGGCCGCGAAGTGGCCGGATGGTAGAGGGACGAGATCTCACCGGCAGCCATGCCGCCCAGAACATCGGAATAGTCCGGCTGCCAGTGCCCGTTATCGCCCTTGCAAACGAATGCGGTCGCGATAGCATAGAGCGCTCGCGAGCGGATGCCGCCGGTGCCTTTATAGAAGTAGCGAGGGTCCTGGTGAAAAACCGACTGCATGACCACATGGCCAATAAATGCAGCGCTGAGCCGGTCGGCGTACTGTACCCCGTAACGGGTCCCGTAACCCTGCAACCCCTGGCCGAACTCGGGGTAACTGTTCCGCGCCTGCTGGATTCCCGCCGAGATGCCGGTGGTCACCAGAGGAACCGGATCGAAGACGGTCTTCCAGCCGAGCTGAAATTTTTGCGAGGCGGTCAGCGGAGCCGCATTCGGTTCATAACTGACGAAGTAGTGCGGGAATATTCCCAGCAGACGCTGCTTCTCCTCGGCTTTCAATTGCTCGGCCGCCAGTTCGTGCTGCGGCAGGCCGACGTCCACTTTGGTGCTCACGGGAGCCACCTGCACCACGGCGGACAACGGCGGCTGAATCTCGTCCGCACGGACCATAACGCTTGCGGCTGTCCAGGGCGCAAAGCCGGGGGCGGCGATAGCGACCGTGTAGGCTCCCGGCTGGACCTTGGCAAAGTGGAAAGACCCGGCCTGGTCGGTCGCTGTCATGCGCCTGGCTGTGGAAGCAGCAGTTTCGAGCGTGACGACCGCGCCCGCTACAGCCGATCCGGAAGCGTCTTTCACTGTGCCGCCGATGGATCCGGGCGCCTGCGGACTCTGTGCAGTCTCGGGCCGGTCATCAGAGGCTGCTTGGGAGGCGGCGGGTTGGGTCGAGGCAGGTTGGGCCGAGGCCAATCCGGCGATGAAGATCACACCGAACGCTGCCATGATTCCAGTCGGAATGGCTGCGATCTGCGCAAATCTCATTGGCTTGTTTGCGGACTAGCGACAGGTACTCTTCTAGGCCTTTGACCGTGAACTCCGTTTCTTTACGGTAGCGGCATCTACCTGTAACTGAGCCGCGACCGTCAGGGAGCGGTAGCAACGCATCACGCGGTCGAGGTATAGAGACAGATACTCTTCTAGTATCGGGCCCAGGCGGTGAGACGCGGCTTCAGAACGGCCGGTTTCAGCGGGACGGCGGTGCGGGAGCATGGAGTGGGCAGCGAGATGTCCCAAGAAGCGGACCAAGCGGCCGGCAGATGCGCCGCGCGGCATTTCATGCAGCTTCCACAGGAATCAACTCGTCCTTGACGTAATGCATCCGCACCAGCCGGGGACGTGTCGTCGCGTCTTCAAAATGCAGTGCGACTGCCTCCAGCACGCTGGCACGGAGTTCATCCCAGTTTTCGGCCTCGGTGAAAGTGCGCGTCGATTGATGGCGCTCCGAAGAATGCCGCGCACGGCGCTTGGTGTAGACTGATGTACCTGGAATGGTGCTCAAAATGGTGCGGCCGCAACTTTGGGATTTAGACGCCATTGCCGCCTTTCTCACAGTGATCTTTTGGCTGGCTCTACCGATCCCGAGCTTCTCGCAGTTTACGCCACCCTGCGAAGCCGCCGATATGGACGCAAGCATTCAGACAGCGGATGGCCCGGAGTCCTACTACACGCTGGCGCTGAATTACCGCAACATCTCCGGGCACGAGTGCAGACTGATGTATCCCGACCCCCCAGGCTTCGTGCCTCGCCCCGCTCCTAAGGGGGCGCCCCAGGACGCCCGTTTCGACGCCTGCATGGACTGCGCAAATCGATCGCCGGACGGCAAACCGGTTTACGTCCCGCCAGTCACCATAGAAAACGGCGGGGTGGTGAACATCGCCGTGAAATGGAGGACGGAACCAGCCGATGGGCGCGCCGAATGCTGGCAGCCGGCATTGATGGATACGTCGATTAACCAGGACTATCAAAATGAATACCAAGTAGTCTCCGGCGCTCTGTTGAAGCGGGTCTGCTCAACGATCGAGGTAGGACGGTACGTCCGTGGTGTGTTCGACGCTCGCTCGCAACCCGCAACCGGAGTTACCGCGGGAGCCACTATCGAACTCATACCGGACGCCAACACTTACTATCCGGGCCAAAGGATCAGGATTGCGGCCACTGTCCATCCGCCCGCTGCTGATTCGTCAGCCAAAGAGAGGTTCTGCCCGGTAATGTTGGAACGAATACGGTCTCCGGGGGGTGGCACCCGCTGGGACGAGATCGGCAATTGGTGTGAAGCGGAAACGATCGGGACCGATGCTTCGGGTCGCCATATCAAGATTGAGTTCGATTCCGGCCACAACAGCCGATGGAGCGGCCTCGGGGACCACGCGATCAGTATGTTTCTGCTGGCGAAGTCCGGAGATCGAGGAAGCGTGCTGAGCCCGGAGTCCAACACGGTCGATGTCAATATCGCAGACAACAAAACGATGAAGCGCGAGTGGGGACGGCAGGTCAGGGGCGTGGCGGTCGGTGTGACTCTCGACAGGAAGAGGTACGAGCTCGGCCAAGACGTTCCTCTGCACATCGGGTTGGAGAACTTCGCAGCGGAACAGCCCGTTTTGACCTTCAATCCAAACTGGGATGCCTGTTGCGTATACGAAGTCCTTGTGCGAGATGCCTGCGAGCATCCGGTCAAGAAGTCTCAGGTGATTTGGATTGGGCATCATGGCGGTCCGCTCATGCCTTATTCGAAGGGCAAAATCGTACCTATCGAGAGCGCACTCAGCGAGCAAGGCCAGTTACCCAAAACGCCTGGAAGGTACAGCGTTACGGTTACCTGGAGTCCGTGGACCTACGCCGACGATAGCTGCGATCATTGCGAGAGGATTTGGGGCCCCCGGAAGGTAACCCAGTATGCTGTGGCTCACGATACGGAGACCTTCGAGGTTTTCGATAAGGACCATCCACAGGAGGGCTTCATAACCGGGCCGCTGAAAGCCGCCTGCGCGGATGCCGGAAGGCCGGGTTTCGAACAGGTAGCGACTTCCTTCGGTCCGTACACCGCGCTACTGGACAAAGCCACCGGACTGAAGTGGCTGCATCTGGACCTCACTGCAAGCCGATCATATCCGGATGTCAAGAAGAATCTGGAGCCCGGAGGTTTGTTCGCCGGCTGGCGCTACGCCACTCCAGACGAATTGCGGAGGCTCTTTGCGGATTTCAGCGCTCTGCCCGGCCGGAACTTGACGGGCGCCGCACTCGTATCGAAGCTGCGAAAGGCTTTGGGCGGGGGCTGGAATCGCTCTCCAGACGGGTTTGTGGAAGAGGTCAGCGGTGGGGATCATGCAACGTACGGGTATGCCGCTGAGGACACCGCTTCCGCGCCGGCGGTGCGCCCGCACCTCCTGGGATACGTCCCGTCCGATTGGGCGACGGATTCGCTCGGAAGCTTCCTGGTCCAGACTGACAACCTCCCCCCGAACGACCTTTCCACGACGAAACCGCGTGAATGAACCGCCCCTACTTGCCCGCGACCAGCACCCTGGAGGGATAGCCGGACTGCTTCACCAGGTGGTCGTCGAGGATGCGCAAACTCGCGGCCTCGATGAGCGATGGCACATGATGCTCCACCTGCCTGCCCCAGAACGCCGGCGCCAGCGCGCCCGCCACTTTGTACAGCCGGTTGAATCCGGCCGTCTCCTGCCCAATGCAGACCAGCGCCAGCTTGCCGCGCGTTCGCAGCACCCGCCGGATCTCGGAGAGCGCCTTCACGATGTCGTCCGGCGCAAGCAGTTCAAGCAGGTAGCAGCAGAATACCGCGTCGAAGGTTTCGTCCCGGAAAGGCATGAAGCGCGCGTCCACGGCCTGGCACAGGGTTCGAGACCTCGGGAATTCACGCCGTATGCGGTGGTGCGTCCGGTGGGCCATGTTCGGCGAAAGGTCAAACCCGATGGTTTCGCCGCCGCGGTTGGCGCGAACCAGGCGGCGGAACATCTCGCCCGAGCCGGTGGCCACTTCGAGCACGCGCATGCCGTCGCGAATGCCCGCCGATTCCAGCGCGCAGCGGTGGGCGCGGGAGTGGAAGAAGAACGTGGATGCCGGATATACCATGGCCACGCGGTCATAGACGCGCCGAGTGCGATCGGCGATGGTGCGCGGCAGGCCGTCGATGCCGATTGTGAGAACCGCGGATTCGGATTCGCTCAACGATTGCCTCTTCGAGAAGATTAAGATGCCGAAGCCAGGCTTGACTGCAACTCCGGGATTTCGATTTCAATGCGGGTTCCGTGCCCGGGTTTGCTGTCGATCCACATCCGGTAGTCGCTTCCGAACAGGACCTTCAGCCGCTCGTTCACATTGCTTACGCCGATGCCCTGCTCGCGCAGCGTGGCCAGCTTGATCTCCGAAATGCCCACGCCGTCATCCTCCACCAGCAAGTGCAGCCGGCCATCCTTCAGGCTGCTGCGAAACCGCACCATGCCTCCATCCACTTTACTACTCAATCCATGCTTCACCGCGTTCTCGATCAGCGGCTGAAGCAGCATGCTCGGAACCAGCCGGTCGAGAGTCTTCGAATCGACCTCTTTTTCGAAGCGCAGCTTGTCTCCGAAGCGGATCATCTCGATCGAGAGATAGTCGTTGATGAAATCCAGCTCCTCTCCGAGCGGCGTGAAGTTCTCGTGCTTGCGCAACAGGCGGCGCAGAATGTTGGAGAGCTTGTACACCACCGCGCGCGCCTGCTGCGGGTTGGTCCGGATCAGCGACGACACCGAGTTCAGAGTATTGAAGAGGAAGTGCGGATTGATCTGCCGGCTCAATGCGTCCATGCGGGCCTGTAGCAGCAGCCGCCGCTGCTCATCCAGCTTCATCTCGTTCCGGGCGTTGTTCCAGATTTTCAAAGGCAAGGTCACCGCAAAGAGCGTGGTGGCGTACGTGGCGACGATGGCCCAAGGGTGGGGGTGCGGCCAGTCCGGTACCGCGAACATTCGGCGTGGATAGTGATGCAGCAACTGCCGGAGGAACTCGCTGAGCACGATCGCAAGCAGAAAGACGATTTGGAACGCCGCGCGGGCATGGTCGTGGCGCCGCGCGAAAATACGATACAGGCTCAGATCGAAGAACGGCGAGAATCGCCAGATTTCGTCGGTGTCGGGCGCAAAGTGGCGGATCAAGCCGCCGAGCGCCCCGACGCCCACCAGCAGCGGCATGGTGAGCAGCTCGTGGAAAAACATCGCCGGAATCGAGATGGTCGCGCCGGCGACGAGACCGGAGACATAGCCGCCGACGAGGCCGGCGACCAGGCTGCCCTCCAGGCCGAGGTCGATCGCCTTGTAGGACGGCGCGACCAGCCGGATCAGAACGCCCGAGGCGAAAATGGAGCCCAGCAGGAGCGCCAGCACGATCCGCTGGTTGATGGTGCGGTCCTCCCGCAGCAGCATGTTTTTGAAGCGTCCGAAGCGCACCAGAAGGCTCGCCAGGGACGCCACCACGCCCAGCCGGATGAACAGAATTACGAGATACTCCTGACGCATGAGGTCCGGAGTCCATTATAGTGAACCGAGACCGATCCGGCCACGAAGAATCAATAACTTAAAGTTCAGGGGTATACTGAGAGGGTTAACGCGCCGCCGGAGCCCCTTGTGTCCGGCCCGGGCGGGGTGCTCAGACGCTCTATGCCGCAGAACGGGAACCAGTCCGGATTCCGCCAGGTCGCCGAGGCCGATTTTCCCACCCGTTTCGGGCACTTTCGAATCTATGGGTTCGAGGGAAAATACACGGACGAGTTGGAGGAAGCCGTCGTACTGAAGATGGGTGACCTCGGTGGCGCCGAAGCGCCGCTCGTGCGCATCCATTCGCAGTGCCTGACCGGCGATGTCTTCCACAGCCTGCGCTGCGATTGCCGCGCGCAGCTCGAACTTTCGCTGGTTCAGATCGCCGATGAGGGATGCGGCCTGTTGATCTACGAGCACCAGGAAGGCCGTGGCATCGGTCTGGCCAACAAGCTCCGGGCGTACGAGCTGCAGGACGCGGGCGCCGATACGGTGGAGGCCAACCTGCGCCTCGGATTCAAAGCCGACCACCGCAGCTATGAACTGCCCGTCGATATTCTCCGCCATTTCCACGTGCGGAGGGTGCGGCTGCTCTCGAATAACCCGGACAAGATTCAGGCGCTCGAAGCGGGCGGCATCCAGGTCGCGGAGCGCGTGCCGTGCGTCGTCGCCCCAGTGATGTCCTCGGCCGTCTACCTCCGCACGAAAAAGGAAAAGCTGGGGCACCTGCTGGACCTGTAAGTGGGGCGGACGCCCACGCCCGCGGCCGGCCCCCTGGCCGGCCTTGCGCGGGATCAGGGGATCCCGCGCGGTCCAGGGGGACCGCCCCACACTGCTTACCGCACGGGCGAATAGGGCGCCGCTTTGTGGATCGAGATCTCGATCACGCTCGAGATCTGCCCGTGCTTTTCGATGGATTCGTTGCGCACCTTGAGCCACTCGGGGTCGGCGCCGAATGCGTTCCACGCCTTCTCGCGCGCGGCCAGGTTGTCGAAGGGAATCAGGTACGTCAGGTTCGGCATGTTCGCGCCGAATATCGTCGAGCTGTAAAGGATCGGGTGAATGCCGCAGCGTCCGAAGATCTTGATCTCCGGGCCGGCGAAGCGTTCGTGCAGGGCGCGGAGCTGCCGCCACGTCGGCGAGTGATAGGTCCGCAGCTCGAAAATGCGCGGTTGCGCCGATGCGGGCGCCGGGACGATCTCAGGCGAGTAGTCCGCCGCAAGGAGCAGCGTGTTGGTCTGGTGCTCGAACGGCGGCTCGGGCCCGCTTTCGAACTCCTCGCTCTTCCTGCGGAACTCTTCGCTTGCGGCAAGCTTCACATGCGTGCCCCACATGTCCTCGAGCGATTCGAAGCCATAGATCGCCGCGAACTGCGGCGCCACCAGGGCCTCGAGATAGATCTTCGGCCCTGTGTGCACGGCGTTCAACAGCGGAAGCATTGTCTTGCCGATCGTCTCGTGGATGCGCGGCAATTGCGAGCCGTTCTTGAGGAACATCTGCTCGAGTACGTAGAAGCGCGTCTTCTTCTCCGGCGCCGCGCCCGCAAGGGATGGGAGCGCTCCCAACCCGCTCAGCGCCCCCAGAAAAATCCTCCGGTCCATGTCTGCCTCCATGCTGATCAGCATCTTACATCCGCCCGGAAAGTGCTTGCGCTGATTGGGTCTCAGGCATAGAATCGAACCGTACTTGGGATGCATCCGATAATAGGTGTAGAAGGAGGGCTGGTAATGGCGAGTCCAGAGAAGCACAAAAGGGATCTGATGGACGAGTGGCAGGAGGGGGACGAGGGGGACGCGCCGGCGCAGTCCGGCAGCGTCCACGCGGTTGCGGGCGGGGGCAAGGCAGTCCCTCGCCGGCTGAGGCTTCCCGTCCAAAACCGGCCCGAGGAGAAGCCCGATCCCGCGCTGATTCGCGAGCCCGCTCCGCCCAAGCTCGACGAGAAACACTCGCAAGCCAGCGCGCCGGACCACCTGCGAAGGCTGCAGCGACTCCCGAAGCTCCGCGCGCCTTACGCTCCGAAGTCGAACCGGCCGGGGCTGAGAGGCTAACAGCCCTGTGGTAAAAACCGCTCCCTGACGGTCGCGGCTCGGTAACGCCGCCTAGCGGCGCAGACTGCCGAGCAGGTTGAAAAACTCCGGAAAAGAGACCGCCGCCGCTTCGGCGCCGTGAATGGTCGATTCGCCCGAGGCCGCAAGGGCGGCCACCGCGAAGGCCATCGCGATCCGATGATCGCCGAAAGATTCGAACTCGGCGGCGCGGAAGCTTTGCTTGCCGGGAACTCGCAGGCCGTCCGCGAAAACCTCCGCCTCCACTCCCATTCGCCGCAGGTTGTCCGCCACGGTCGCGATGCGGTCGGTCTCCTTGATGCGCAACTCGGCCGCGTCGCGCACGACGAGGCCCTCGCCGCTCGCCGCGCCGAGCACGGCCAGCACGGGGATCTCGTCGATCAGCGCCGCGGTGAGGTCCTTCTCGATCACTCCGCCGCGGACCGGCGAATAACGCACTTCGATGGTTCCCGCGGGCTCGCCCGCCTCGACGGCGAGGTCGCGAATGCGAATGTCCGCGCCGCTGGAAACCAGAAAATCGAGCAACGAAGAGCGCGTAGGGTTCAGGCCGACGCCCTCGATCAGGACCCGTGAGCCGGGTACCAGCAGCGCCGCCACCAGAAAGAACGCGGCCGAAGAAAGATCGCCCGGCACGTTCAGCTCGCGGGCCTGGAGCCGCGGTTTCGGTTCCAGGGTGATCGCGCGGCCGTTCATAGCGATCGACGCGCCAAACTCGCGGAGGGCGATCTCGGTGTGATCGCGGGTTCGCGCCGGCTCGCGGACCGTCGTGCTCCCTTCGGCGTACAAGCCCGCGAACAGGACGCACGTCTTCACCTGCGCGCTCGGAACCGGCAGCGCGTAGTCGATCGCGCGCAGCCGAGCCGGTCCGATGGCGAGCGGGGGATAGCGGCCCTCGCGAGCGGAAATCGACGCGCCCATCGCCGTGAGAGGCCGCAGGATGCGCTCCATCGGCCGGCGCGAGAGCGATGCGTCCCCGGCGATGCGCGCCGGAAACGGCTGCGCGGCGAGAATGCCGGAAAGCATCCGGATGGTCGAGCCGGAGTTGCCTGCGTCGAGCGTGTGCGAAGGCTGACTCAACCCGTCGAGCCCGCACCCCGAGATCGCCACTTCCGCCCCATCGCGCGCGACTCCGATGCCGAGCGCGCGCACGCAGGCCAGGGTGGAGGCGCAGTCCGCTCCGGTGGAATAGTTGTGCAGCACCGACCGGCCTTCGGCGATGGCGGCGAGCATGGCGTAGCGATGCGAGATCGACTTATCGCCGGGCAGCCGCAGCGCGCCCGTAAGCGGCCCGGCGGGTGAGATGCGTTCGTCCATGGGCGCTCTATTTTACCGCTACAACTGCCGCTCGCCGCTTTCGGCATCCAACACGGTGGTGGAATTCGCCGCGAGATCCAGGGTGATCTGCTTGCCGTTGCGCAAGTGCAGCGTTCGCGGACCGCCCTCCGCGGTTTCGACGCACAGGATGCCGCTTCCGGCGTAGATCAGGTCGCCTCCGCCGCTATAAATGTGCGCTCCCGCTTCGCGCAGCATGTAGCGCAGCAACGCGTGCCCGCGCAGGGGCACGCTCGCATACCAGGCGGTATGCTGCTCCAGCTTCTTGCGGGCCAGACCGACCGCATCGCCGCCTTCGATCACGCCCAGCGCAACGGCATCCGAATCCTGGACCGCAAACAACGGCTCAACCTTGCGATTGAAACCGAAGGTTCCCGCGGGCGCGCCGCCGCCTTTGACGACCACGCGCGCGCGCGGCGCCTGAACCGGCGCGACTTTCATTCCGACCGCGCGCGAAACTCCGTCGGGACTAACGCCTTCATTCCCGATGTAGCCCGCGGCGCACGACCAGATCAGGTGCCGGCCATCTCGGGCGACCCTGGTTGCGATCACTTCCCTCCGGGCTCGATCCAGGTAAAACACGTTCCCGAATATCACCGCCTTGTAGCGACTGAGATCAAGTTTCTCCAGGTCGAAGAAATACACCAGGTGGAACGCGGCTCCGCTGCGATACAGATCCCCGGTGGTGTTGTTCAGCAGCTCCGTCGAAACCGGGTCGATGTCGCCGTTGTCCCCACTGTAGTAGAACGATTCGGTGTCGAAGACCACGAGCACGTCGGCCGGCGAACTGTAGGGCTGGCCGTAGCGCTCCTTACGCAGCTTCTCGATCTTGGTGATTTCGGCCTGCATCGGCCGCGTATCCCACAAGCCGGCGGCCCGGTGATCGGGTGAATAGTCCTCCTCGCAAACCAGGTCGTAATACCACAGCCCCATCCCGCGGGTAAGGGGCGCCAGGACGCTGCTGCGAAGAGAAGAGATGCTGCGGGCGCGCGCCACCGCCTTCGGAATGGTGGGGTCCCAGACGGCCGGCATGGTGTCCATTTCATCCAGCCACAGCTTGCCGTGCAGTCGGGCCGAATCGATCACGCCGCGCGAGATGCCGGGCTCTCCCGCGCGCATATTTTCGTACGATTGCGGCGCGCACAGAGCATCGACATAGGGCGACTCCAGCGCGCGGCGCACCGCCAGGTGCCCGCCCGCGCCCATGCGGCCGAACATGGTGAACCAGTAGCCGTGGAAGCCGGCGGTCACAATCGGCCTGGGCCAGCTCTCCTTGACCGCGCGGCAGAAATGGATGAAAGCGTCGGTAACGGCCTCGTGCTGGCAGTGCAGGTAATCGATGACGCGGCGGTCCCGCCGCGGATCGCGCAGATAACCGTCGGCCCGCATCCGTTCCTGGACTCCGGGTACGATCGCTTCGTACGGGAGCGTTTGGCCGTACCTGGCTTTCAGCCATTCACGGAAACGGGCGGTCATGGCCGGGCCGACGTCCGGTTCGTTCTTGGTGAACCCGTAGTAGTGCCACTCGCCGTAGACTCCGGCGGCGACCTGAATCGAGAACAGCGCCGCGCCCTCGGGCGTGGCCGCCAGCTTCCGGCAGAACTCCCGCGTCTTGGCGCCGCACTCGTCGAGCCAGCGCCGCGAGGCGAGGCTGTGGCGCGGTACGCGCAGCAGGTCCCCGTCCATCGACACCGTCATGCCCCAGGGCCGCTCCTGCTCGAGGGACGCTCCAGCCCACTGCACGCACTCTTCCGGATGCGCCTGGTTCCACCAGGGCGGCGAGTTGACGTGCAGCCGCAGCATGACGGCCGCCTCGGGGCAGGCATCCAGAATGCCGCGGACCTGCTTGCGGCCGAGTTCGATGTCGAAGTGTTCCGGCGAAGGCCACATCTGTTGCAGGTGGATATCGGCCTGGAACAACCGCACTCCGGCTCTGGCGAACTCGGAGATGCTGTAGGATGTACGCTCCTCCCAGGTCCACCGGTAGCCCGGGCAGTGCCCCAGGGCGTAAAGGACCGGCGGCGTGGGCCGATCGTTCAAAAACAAGGTTGGCCGGCCGTGTTCGAGCTTGACCAGCGCTTGCATCTCTTCAGGCCGCCGCTGGAAGCTGGCCAGCGAAACAGCCGCGAGTCCGCCAAGGAATTCCCGACGATTCATATTCTGGGCATTGTAAACCAGATCGTTGCCGGGTGTCGAAAATGCGCCGCGCGGTTCGGCTCACTCATGAAGGCGCACCGCATCCGGTGGGCGAGAATCGAAGGAGGAGGGGACATGAAATACATGTTGATGATGAACTGCCCGAGGACAGGTTATGACAGCTTCGGCGCCTGGCCGAAGAAGGACATCCAGGCGCACATCGCGTTTATGCATGGTTTGAACAAGGCGCTCGGCGAATCCGGAGAGTTGGTGTCCGCCGAGGGCCTGGCCAGCCCGCACCAGGCGAAGGTCGTGCGGGCCGGGAAGGACGGCGCGCCGGTCACGGACGGTGTGTTCCCGGAGACCAAGGAGTACCTCGCCGGCTTCTGGATCGTCGAGGTCGCGAGTCCGGAGCGAGCCTATGCGATCGCCGCGCGTGCGTCGGCGGCGCCGGGACCCGGCGGGGCGCCGATCCACATGCCAATCGAGGTGCGCCAGGTGATGAGCGGCCCGCCCGAAGAACTGCTGTGACGCCGAGCGCGAGGGACGACTGGCCGGGCGCCCGGCGCGGATTTCCCGGTCGAAGCAGCGCTGGCGGCTTGTGGGAGAATTGAGACGCAACAGTTGTTCCACCACATCCTGCACTTTCCGGGGCATCGGACCTTATTTTCCGTCCGATTCCGAAGGGGAGATTGGCAGGAGTTACTGTTTTAACGGAGCTGCTAAAGAATCCTGGGGGACACGCCCGCGGGCGCGCGCCCCGCCGAGCATTCGGCACGGCCGGCCCGGACTGCATAGCTGGCCCGAAGGCCCCAGGATTCTTTGACGGCGCCTCACCTGGCGGCTTTTCGGGGGAAGACGGGTTCGTTTCGGCGGGGGCGGAAGTAGTTTTCTTTTGTTCGGGTTGGTGGTCGGAAATGGGTTCGTTTGGTTCTTTTGGTAGTTCTTCGTCCGGTAATTGTCCCCGGAGGGCTTTGAGGCGCTCGAACTCCTCGACGGCGCGGCGATAGTGGCGTTCCGCCTGAGCCTGATAACGCAGAAACAGGGA
>Ga0326727_10002878_pt1 | contig 56914 bp, 50 predicted proteins | sample MB2enrmetagenome_FD_207643 | JGI IMG/M metagenome (GOLD analysis project Ga0326727, IMG submission 207643) | Lab enriched peat soil microbial communities from McLean, Ithaca, NY, United States - MB29MY | ecosystem: Environmental > Terrestrial > Soil > Wetlands > Peat | place: USA: New York... | reverse complement strand
TTCAGCGACGCCGACAGTACCGATTTCCTCATCGGCAAGGGTCCGGAGTACAACACGACCGACATTTCACCCAGCAAACATGCGCCCTATTACAAGCTGGCCGCGGAGGAGATGGCCTACCACCTCACTCAAGACGATACGGGCCAATTGGCGAAGCACGCGCTGGCCACGGGCGACTTCACCTATTTCAAGCAACCGGTTCGTCTAGCCCTGGGAAAATCCGCGCTAGCGAATACAAGCGTCACCGGCGACATCCTGGAAGGGATTACCCCAGGCGCCATTCCCTACGCTCCACCGCGCGGATACAGGCCGGAAGAGCGCCAAGGGGTCTCCGTTGAACTGGGTGGACCGTGGGCTTTCTATCGAGACTTCTGGCGGGCGCATAACCTCGATCGTGTGGCCGAACTCCTCAAGACGCCGGAAATGTCGGTGGGCAATGGTGAGCAGGTTCACGTCCCCCTCCTGATTCGCAACAACTCCGATGAACCCGCGGAGGTGATGGTCACCACAACTCTGCCGCCGGGGTGGAGGGAACTCCACGGAACGGCTCACTACCCCGTTCGTCCCCACGAAGCGTACACTGCCCAAACCGTGTACCTAACTGCTACGACCGCCAAGCCCGAATGGCAGACACTGAACTGGAAAGCCGAGTCGGGCGGGAAAGAGGTCGGCGGCATCGCGCTGCGCGTGCGAACCGCAAGCTCAGGCCTGCCGCAGTGAAATCGGCCGGCCTCAACGCCGCAAGAAGCAGACGCGATCCGTCCAATCCCAGTTATTGGTTTCTTCGAACAGACTGAGCATCGCCCGCACTAAGCCGCCGATATCGGAAGGGGGCACGGATTTCTCGTCCACGAAGACCACGCCGCCATGCCTTCGACCTTCTTGCGCCCATGCTTTCAGAAGGGGAGGGATGGTCCTTCGATCGTAGGTGACCAGCGTCAACTGTTGGGCCGCGGCCTCCTCCAGGAAGGCCGAATCGTCCATACCAAGCAATCTGCCGTCTTCCCATTCTGACAGACAACGGACGAATATGGACCGGCGCCGGCGGCGGAGGCCGGCTGCCACCTCGTGCGAGATGTGCTCGTCGAGAAGTAACTTCAGCACTTCAGCTCGTCCGCCCCCCGCGGACCACGAACTCGACCGTCTGGGGCGCCATGCGCTTCAGCGTCGCCAAGTCGACCGACTCGTTCTCAGAGAGGGCGTCCTCGATCTCCGCCGGAAAGGCTTCGGCGTAATTTATGGCGGCCCGCACCTTTTGTTCCGGCCATTGAAGGTGCCGGGCCACCCTACGCGCGTCCGCCTTGTAATTTCGGAGGAGCAGCATCACTTCCCACACTGCGAGGCTGCTGCCCTGGAGATACGCTTGCCGCCCCGCGGCTGAATCTCGAAAGTCGATGAAGGCAAATTCCGACCGTCTCAGACCTTCCTCAACCAGGCGGGCGCTTGTATCGCTCGGAGTCCAGCCGTGCCGTCTCGCCATCCGCATCAGGCGCTTGCTGCTCGCAATAGGTAAGCGCATACTCAAGACCATGGACTTGGTCGCTTTCATAGGCTCAGCCTCCGAAGTGTAACTCTTGTAAGCATTGTAGCATCAGCTGCCAGGGCGTTAAAGCAAAGGCTTCTTCTGGAGCGACACTTGCCACAGCCAGCGCGAGCCGCACACGCCAAGAGCGACGGTCCGGCTAGCACCCCAATCCGCTGATAACCCCTCGCCGTAGGGGGACGGCTTGCCGTCCTGGCATTTCTGCCGGCCCCGACGAAGGTGGGGCAAGCCCTCCTCAAAGTCGCTCGTTGAGCAGAGTGTCAATTTCTCCGGCGAGTTCCGCTCGGAGTCGCTCTGAGCCATCGTAGCCTGAGTGAACCAACCGGATCCGGCCTGATTTGTCGATGATCATCACCGCGGGATAGCCTTCCGGATTGAGAGACGCGAGAGCCTCCAGGGAACTTTCATTGGCGACCGCAACCGGCAGGATGAAGCCGGATTTCAGCATGAAATCCCTCGCCTTCTCGGGCGTGTCGCCGTTCTTTTGCACGTCGACCGCCCAAAAGCTGACGCTGGAGTTTCCTTGATACTGTTTGTAAAGCCTGTCCAATTCCGGCAACTCCCTTCGGCAGGCAGGGCACCAGGTGGCCCAGAAGTCCAGAAGGACTACGCGGCCTCGGAATTCAGAGGATTTGACGACTGTGCCGTCGAGCTTGTTGAACGAAAATGCGGGCGTGGGTGTGCTTGTTTTCCGGGTCGCAATACGAGTTGTGAACGCCGGAAGGATGGCGAGCGCCGCGGCCGCCAGACCTGCCAGTGGACCCGCCAGCAGTAGCAATCCGCGGCGTGCTGAGTGCGCGGCCCAGAGACGCCGAGCGCCCACGCCGCAGAGCGTGAAGAGAATTGCGGTTACCAGGAAAATTAGAAGCACGGCGCTCTGGACCGAGCCCCACGCCAGAATGAGTAGTCCTAGGATGCCCGCAGAGCTCACCAAGATACCTTTCAACAACGCGCTTCGCGGGCGCCCCCTCCCCCTGAGAAGCCCCGCACAAAGAAACAGGGCGCCGAGCACGATCACAGCCACGCGCAGGTCGGCACCCACGTGAAGGAAGCTATCGCCGAGAACGAACAGAACTAAGGCCGCAAATCCCGCGAAGACATCGGCGACTATTGAGATTATTGGGTTCTTCATAGGTTGCAATCCTTTCGGGTATTCCTCAGGGAATGATACGCAGGAGGCTCTGGCGAGGTTCCACTCCGAAAGTCTACAGACCAGCCGCACGACCTTTCGAAAGCAGTGGATGAGTGGCTGCGATCCCGCATTTGCGGTGTCCGCACTACCCGCAAAACCCTTTCCATGCGTGGGAAAGTAGGGTACCTTGTGGTGTGACTTTAGGCGACGAGCCGACCTTCGCGTCGGCAAGCCTGAGCATTCAAGTGACAGGAGACCTGACATCATGCGCTCAGTTTCATATACGGCACTTCTGATATTGTGGATGATTGCGTCGGCCTGGCCCTTGCTCGCCGCCGCGAGCGGAGCAGATGACGATGCCTATCTGGGTCGATGGGACATCACCGCCACGGGTTCACCCTCCGGGCTGCCCAGGAATTGTTGGCTGGAAATTAAGCGGGAGAACGGAGTATTGAAGGGCCGCTTCAATCAGGGTGGGGGCGCGGTGTTCAATCTGCCGGTGGTCGCGATCGAGCACGGCGAACTTAAGTTTCAGTACCCGCAATGGAAAAAAGAGACCCCGCAAGTGTGGCAAGCCGTGATGAAGGGTGAGCGCCTGGTGGGTACGGCGCACGTCGATGGGCAAACACTCTCGTGGATTGGTGTGCGAGGGCCGGTGTGGCCTGCGACTCCTCCGCAGAGAAAGCCCGGAAAGCCCATCGACCTCTTCAACGGCAAAGACACCTCCAACTGGCTTTGCCAGGACCCGCACCGTCCGATGGGCTGGTCTGTCAAGGACGGCATTCTGATGAACGAAGGAAAAGAGGCCAACAACATCTACACCCGGCAGAAGTTCAACGACTTTAAGTTGGATGTCGAGTTCAACGTTGACCCGCAAAGTAACAGCGGTGTGTATCTCCGGGGCCGCTATGAAATCCAGATTCTCGACGACCTCAACCGACCGCTGGATGTCCATAGTCAAGGGGCCTTGTACGGATTCATCGTTCCGCCGGTCAAAGCCAGCAAGCCTGCGGGGGAGTGGCAGACCTATGAAATAACCTTGATTGCCAACCGCGTGACGGTGATCCTGAACGGAACCAAGATCATCGATAACGCCGAAGTCCCGGGAATCACCGGAGGCGCGCTCGACGCCAATGAAAAAGAGCCCGGCCCGATTCTGCTGCAAGGGGATCACGGCAGGGTACAGTTCCGCAAAGTGCGCCTCACCCCGCTGATCTGAGACCCAACAGGTATAACTCGCGGTTTCCGATCCTGAAAGCCACGGCGTGCGCACGACCAGGAGGCACAATGTTACGCAAGAAACACGAAAACCCCGGCGCGTTTCTCAAATGTCTGGTCCTTTGCTCGTGCTTGTTCGGCCCTGCTCTCAAGCTCGCCACCGGGCAAACCGCGCCCCATTATGACAGTGTCGCTATTGATGCTCTTGACCCGGAGGCCTGGAACGGCGTTGTGTTTCTGGCCCGCGCCTTCAACCAGCCCGCGCCTTTCGCCCTGCGGGTGGGGTCGGCGAGCGGTGGGTTTCTTGACGGCCACGAGGTTTTTGATGCCGTAGGAGAAGTCGGACCTCACGCGCCGGACGCTTCTTATTGCCGCATGGCGTGGCGGCACAATCCCCGCCAGGCACTGATCACGCTCGAGTGGTCGCGCATTGACGAGACGACGGTGGTGGGCCGTCTGACCGCGGCTAAGGACTTCCAGCTTGTCTTGGAGACCTACTTTCCCTATCTCGGCGTGAGTTGGGGCACGCAGGGATTCTATGCCGTTAACGAATCCCAGCAAGCCATTCTTGGCGAACGCTACTTTGACAATGTCTTTGGCCCCACGGCGCGATTTGTCGTCATGTTAGACCGGCCCCTCGAGGGCAGTGGGGTATTCCCCACGCTGGGCCAATTACGCGATAACATGCGAGGCTCCGGCAAGCTGGTGTCGTCGCCAGCCGGCGAGCCGAACGCGGGTGCGGCAGGACTGCAGTTTACAACCGGCGACGATGCGGCGCACTTCGTGGCAGCGCTCGGCTGGGACAAGGACACGCTAACAGGCAGGGCCAAGGCCCTGCTCGCGCCCGGCAACATCGACGCCATCCTCAAAGAGAAGTCCCAAGCTTACTCTGCCGCCCGACCGCGCGCCAAAGGACTGTTTGAGGGTGCGCCGGAAGCCATCGGTAACTCGATGTTCTGGAACACGCTTTATGCTTCCTCGAACGGCCTGATCTTTCCCAGCATCAGCCGGCGCTGGGCGCAAAACTGGGGCGGCTGGGTAGTGGGAGAATGGGACTGCTTCTTCGGTTCGCTGCTCACCAGCCTCGAGGACAAGGCCCAGACGGCGGCCGCAATTCGGGCGATCCTTGTAGCGCAAACCGACACCGGTGTCGTTCCCAACATTGCCGCCGCTTCCGGAATTACCCCGGATCGCTCCCAACCCCCGGTGGGCTCTTATGTCACCTGGAAAGTCTATCAGCGAATCCAAGACCGGCAGTTGCTCGAGTGGGCATACCCTCGGCTGAAGAAGTGGCACGAATGGTGGCTGCAAGACCGGGGCGACGGCCAAGGGTGGCGCGACGGTTATCATGACAGCCTGCTGGAGTGGGGAAGCGACAAAGGTTCATCGCCCTCCACAGGTGGCCGGGGCTTTCTCCAGGCAGCCAAGTGGGAAAGCGGCATGGACGACAGCCCCATGTATGACGAGGCCAGTTACGATCCCCAGGCCTATACGATGAACCTGGTCGATGTCGGCCTGAACTCGCTCTATTCTCTGGACGCGGAGTGCCTGGCCAAGATTGCGACGATTCTCGGCAAAGACGATGACGCCAAGAAATTCGCGGATGAGTATGATCACCGGCGGCAACTCATCCAGCAGAAACTCTGGAACGAGAAGGACGGCATTTACGAGAACCGCTTCTGGGACGGCTCGTTCTCGAAGCGCCTCTCGCCAACGAATTTCTACCCCATGTTTGCCGGGATTGCGACTCCGGAGCAGGCCAAGCGCATGGTGGAAGAACATCTCCTGAATCCCAAGGAGTTCTGGGGGACTTACGTCGCGCCAACCATCGCGCGCAACGACCCGGCCTTCCCTGACCAGAACTATTGGCGTGGCACTATCTGGGGTCCCACAAACTACATGCTTTACGAAGGGATTAATCGCTACGGATTCGACAAGGTGGCTCTCGAGTACGCGCACAAGAGCTATGACCTTTTCATGGATGACTGGAAGACCAACCAGCACGACAACGAGCAGTACCACGCCTGGGGCGGCAACGGCGGCGGCGACACGCACTACACCTGGGGAGCGCTGTTGTGCCTGGTGGGGCTGGAACAATACATCGACAAGAATCCCTGGGAAGGCTTGCGCTTCGGTGCGTTCAATCCGCCTTCCAGCGGCGAGCTTACCGGCATCGCCTGGGATGGCCATCGGTATGACGTGGGCATCGGTCCGGAGAAAACCACGCTCAAGCGCGACGGTTCTGTCTGTTTCGAAGCCGGCGGCGGCGTCGTGGTGAGGCAGTATCACGCCGACGGCGCGCACCTATCGTTCACGATCAAAGGCGACCGCCCCGTCCGCGTCACCAGTTCCGAGTTTAATTCCGGCGATCTTAACTTGAAAATTGATAAGCGGCCGGCGAGAAAGGTACATGTGCACCAGGGCCACGTGATCTTCGAAGTTCCTGCCGGAGAGCATAACATCGAGGTCAGTCAGTAGCCTGGGTGGGCGGCTGAGAACATAATTCCGCGCCGGGTCGTCCTCCTGGGAAGAAGGGGCAAGGGACGGGGCCGAGGCGGCCAGGATGTTGTTGCCGCCGCGCGGTCCTTGCGCGCGGCTGACAACACCGCTAGCCTCCCTTTTTGCCTTCCCGCTTTCCGGCTTCGCAACCCATCTGCCCGGGCGGCGGTAATTCCTGCAACCACTTTCCTGGTTGAGGAATCAAACAACTCTGGGCGCAGAGCAAACCAAGACAGAGTGCAGCGGTGTCCGCCGCCCGTAACATGTCGAGATTTCGACGCGCCCCGTCGAAATCCCGACAAAGTGCGGGGGGACTCAAGAGGGCTCTCGAGGCGCGGTCGCTTTGTTAAGCCCTTGATTGCAGGATTGGAAGGAAGGTGCGGCCGCGCGCGCCGGATTGGCAGTGGAAGTGCCAAGAATCGTGGTGACTGCAAGCTGCAACTCTCAGTCGGGCGGCGGCCTCGAGTCAACACCGTCTCACCGCGGTGGAAAAGAACTGCCACGATGTCGCGGCGAAGAAGATACCTCGGCCTGCGCAGTTGGGAGACGGGAATCCTCCCCATTATGACCAGCGGACTGCCCATCATCTATCTGGCCCGGCACGGTGAAACCGCGTGGAGCCTTACGGGCCAGCACACCGGGAGAACAGACTTGCCTCTCACCGAGCGCGGCGAGCGGAACGCGCGCGCCTTGGGAGAGCGGCTAGACGGGCTTGAATTCAGCCGTGTGTTCAGCAGCCCGTCGCTGCGCGCTCGCCGCACTTGTGAACTTGCGGGGTTTGGCGGCGCAGTCAAAGTGGACGACGACCTGGCGGAGTGGAACTACGGGCAATACGAGGGGCGGCGCACTTCCGAAATCCTCGCTGAACGGCCGGATTGGCAACTGTTCCGCGACGGCTGCCCGGGAGGCGAGTCGCCTGCCGAGGTGGGCGCGCGGGCCGACCGAGTGGTGAGCCGCCTGCGGGCCGACCCGGGGAACACCCTGGTTTTCTCGAGTGGCCATTTCCTGCGCGTGCTGGCAGCCCGATGGCTGGGTCTTGAGCCGGCGGGCGGCAGGTACTTCTTGCTGAGCACCGCAAGCCTGAGCGCGCTAGGGTACGAAAACAGTCTGTGTCAACCGGTGATCCGCCTGTGGGACGACACCCGGCACATCGAAACGGAACAGAGTTCGTTGAAGGCCAAGTCGTGAATCTGTGCGAAGGAAGCGATCAAGAATTCTGTCCTAATCTGAAAGCAGCACCGACCTTTAGGTCGGTAGATGCCGGCCTTTATGAATAGCGGCAGCACGCTGCGATTGAAATTCGAGGTGGGATAATGAAAGCGACTCAATTACTTCACAATCTCGGCCAGAGTATCTGGCTTGACAATATTACGCGCGATCTGCTGGATAGCGGCACGCTCAGCCGCTACATCCAGGAACTCTCCGTAACCGGGCTGACCTCAAATCCGACCATCTTCGACCACGCCATTAAGAACAGCACGGCCTACGACGCCGCGATCCGGGAGAACCTGAACAAAGGCAAATCGGGCGAAGCGCTGTTCTTCGGGCTTGCGCTGGAAGATATCACTCGGGCCGCCGCGCTGTTCCGGCCGGTTTACGACCGGACCGACGGCGTGGACGGTTGGGTGTCACTCGAAGTTTCACCCTTGCTTGCCTATGACACCGCCAGCACTCTGGCAGCAACCAGGGAATTGCATGCGCGCGCGGGACAGCCTAACCTGTTCATTAAGATCCCCGGAACCAAGGAGGGCCTGCCGGCTATCGAAGAGGCGATTTTCGCCGGGGTCCCGATCAACGTCACCCTGCTGTTCTCGCGCGAGCAATATGTGGCGGCTGCGGAAGCTTTCTTACGCGGGATCGAGCGGCGCATTGAAGCCGGCCTCAACCCCAACGTCAGCTCTGTTGCCTCCTTGTTTGTCAGCCGCTGGGATGCCGCGGTGCTGGGCACGGCGCCGGAGCCGTTACGTGGTCAGCTCGGCATCGCCATTGCCATGCGAACCTACAAGGCATACCGCGAGCTGCTTGACTCACCGCGCGGGCAGCGCGTTTTCAATGCGGGTGCGCGTCCCCAGCGCCTCCTCTGGGCCAGCACAGGGACCAAGGATCCCAAAGCCTCCGACGTACTTTACATCAAGGCCCTGGCAGCGCCTTTCACGGTGAACACCATGCCGGAAGCTACTTTGAAGGCGCTCGCCGATCACGGTGAATTAGGCTCAATCCTTCCCGCAGACGGGGGCGACAGCGAGGAGGTCCTGGCTGAGTTCGCGAAAGCGGGAATTGATGTCGATGCCCTGGCCGCCCGGCTTCAGGAAGAAGGGGCGAAGTCGTTTGTCCAGTCGTGGAACGATCTGATGGCGGTGATTACCTCCAAGAGCGCCGCGTTGAAGATGGCCGCAGCCCGGTGAACGGGATTAGCGTGGGCCTGCAGTTTAGGTTGGCGGAGTTGGCCAAGTTATTCGAGGAGCCGCAGACATGAACTGCAGGTCTGCGGCACCCCATTTTGACGGAGGGTTTATGCAATTAGGAATGGTTGGGCTGGGGAGGATGGGGGCAAATATGGTGCGTCGCCTTCTCCGAGGAGGCAACCACTGTGTGGTCTTCGACCGGTCGTCAACGGCGGTGGAGGAGTTGGCAAAAGAGAAAGCTGAGGGGAGTTCATCACTTCAGGACCTGGTGAAGAGACTCGAGAAACCGCGTGCGGTGTGGCTGATGGTTCCTGCCGCGGCTGTAGACGCGACGATCGCCGAGCTGCTGCCGCATCTGGAAGCCGAAGACATTATTATCGACGGCGGGAACTCCTACTACGTGGATGACATTCGGCGGAGCAAAGCACTCTTGGGCAAGCATATCCATTATGTGGATGTGGGCACCAGTGGTGGCGTCTGGGGCTTGGAACGCGGTTACTGCATGATGATCGGCGGAGAGGGGAACGTGGTCAAGCACCTCGATCCCATCTTTTCGACGCTGGCGCCGGGCAGGGGGCACCTGCCGCGCACGCCGGGCCGCGAGAGGCTCGAAGGCACTGCCGAACTGGGTTATTTGCATTGCGGCCCCAACGGCGCCGGACACTTCGTGAAGATGGTCCACAACGGCATCGAGTACGGGATCATGGCCGCCTACGCGGAGGGCCTGAGCGTTTTGCACGACGCTAATGTCGGAAAACGCCGGGACGCCGTCGACGCGGAGACCACCCCGCTGCGGCACCCTGAGAATTACCAGTATGACCTCAATTTGCGGGACATCACGGAGGTCTGGCGACGCGGCAGTGTCATTGCCTCCTGGTTGCTGGACCTGACGGCGGCTGGGTTGGTGAATGACCCCGAGCTTTCGAATTTTGCCGGGCGCGTGTCGGACTCTGGCGAGGGTCGCTGGACGATTAAGGCGGCCATCGATGAGGCGGTGCCGGTGCCGGTCCTTTCCGCCGCGCTTTACCAGCGGTTTAGTTCACGCGGGGAAGCGGACTACCAGGACAGACTGCTCTCTGCGCTGCGTTTTGGGTTCGGCGGCCACCTGGAGAAGACGAAGTAGCGCTGACCTTCAGGTCAGCATGTCGCCTGCCGACCCTTCGCTCTGCTCAGGGCAGGCTCTAAAAGTCAGCGCTCCGAGGCCGCTGGGCTGGCCCGATGGCCGGCGTTACGATCGCGAGAAAGCGAGATTCTAGGTGAGCGATAACCATTCTGACGCTCTGGTCTTCTTCGGCGCTACCGGCGACTTAGCGTATAAGAAGATCTTCCCGGCGCTCCAGGCAATGGTGAAGCGCGGGCACTTGAGCGTGCCGGTGATTGGCGTGGCGAAGCCGGGTTGGAGCCTCGACCAGCTCAGGGCGCGGGCGCACGACAGCCTGGAGAAGCACGGAGGAGTCGATCCAGCGGCCTTCGAGAAGCTGAGCAGCCTGCTGCGTTTTGTGGGCGGCGATTACCGGGATCCCGCCACTTTTCAAGCGCTGCGCGAGCAACTCAACGGAGCGCGGCGGCCGGCACATTATCTGGCCATCCCACCCGCGTTATTCGAGACCACGGTGGAAGAGTTAGCAAAGACAGGCTGCGCTGCCGAGCCGGGGTGCTCCCTGGCTCGCGTGATCGTCGAGAAGCCCTTCGGCCGTGATCTGCGCTCAGCACGGGAGCTCAACCAGATTCTGCACGAGGTTTTCCCCGAATCCGCTATCTTCCGCATCGACCACTATCTGGGCAAGCGGCCGGTGAACAACGTTGTGGTTTTCCGGTTTGCCAACGCTTTCATGGAACCGTTCTGGAATCGGAACTATGTCGAGAGCGTGCAGATCACCATGGCGGAAGATTTCGGCGTAGAAGGACGCGGCGCTTTCTACGATCAAACGGGCGCGATTCGCGACGTGATCCAGAACCATCTCTTCCAGATCTTGTGTAACCTCGCCATGGAACCTCCGGTCCGCAACGACAGTGAAACGATTCGCGACGAAAAAGCTAAGGTACTCAAGGCAATTCCAGCGTTGGAGGTCGAGAATCTGGTGCGAGGGCAGTTCCGCGGCTATCGCCAGGAAAAGGGAGTGGCGCCCGATTCGAAGATGGAGACGTTTGCTGCACTGCGATTGGAAGTGGATTCCTGGCGCTGGAAAGGGGTGCGGTTTTACATTCGCGCGGGAAAGAATTTGCCGGTGAATTGCACCGAGGTTCTGGCGCGGTTCCACAAGCCTCCCACAGTCATCCGGGACGGCGCCCTTTCGCAAAACTATATGCGGTTCCGAATCAGCCCTGAGATGACGATCGCCGTGGGCGCAACGGTGATGGGCCCGGATGAGCAGATGAAAAACGAAGGGGTTGAAATCGTGGCCAGCAGTCAGCCCTCCCCCCAGGAGATGGACGCTTACGAGCGCGTGCTGGGCGACGCCATGACCGGAGACGCCACTCTGTTCGCCCGTGAGGATTATGTGGAAGAGGCGTGGCGCATCGTCGATCCGGTGCTCAAAGCCGATACGCCGGTCTACGAATACGACAAGGGCACTTGGGGACCGAGCGAGGTCGACCGGAAGGTTTCCCCGGAAGGCGGCTGGCATAACCCAACAGCACAGGAGAAACCCACGGCTGTGTAAGGCAGATTCATCGACTAAGTTCGGCCGCGCACCTGGGGAATTCGGATTCGAGCCTGACCCGGGTATTGGCGGCTTCGGAAGAGTTGTGGGGTAGGTGAGCAGTGCAGGCAGCCACCGGCGAACAAGCCATGGCAACCGGCGCAGGATCCGTCGGCCCGAAGGGCGCTGCGAGCGCGGGGCGGAGCTATCCCCTCGGCGCAACGGTCGTTGCAGCCGGTGTGAATTTCAGCGTCTATGCGCGGGACGCTACCGGCGTCGAACTGGCCTTCTTCGATCGGGAGGATGACTCCAGGCCCTCGCGGGTGATAAATATCGACCCGACGAAGAACCGCACTTATCCCTATTGGCATGTCTTCGTGCCGGGACTGAGAACGGGGCAGCTTTATGGGTACCGGGTTTCCGGGCCGTTCGACCCCGCGAGCGGAATGCGGTTTGATGCTGAAAAGCTCCTGTTGGACCCTTACGGCCTCGCCCTGGCCGTTCCGAAGAATTACAGTCGTGAAGCAGCACGCCGGAAGGGCGATAACACCGCTGTGGCAATGAAGAGCGTGGTAGTGGATCCGAATCTCTACGATTGGGCAGGAGATGCGCCGCTTCGCCGCCGCTCGGCGCGCACCATCATTTACGAGATGCACGTGCGGGGCTTCACGCAGCATCCCAGTTCGGGCGTTTCCGACCGAGCGCGCGGCACCTACGCCGGATTGATCGAGAAGATTCCATACCTTCGCGAACTCGGCATCACTGCTGTAGAACTGTTGCCGGTGTTCCAGTTCGACGTCCAGGATGCGCCGCCGGGAAAGACGAATTACTGGGGATATTCGCCGGTCTCGTTCTTCGCGCCGCACCAGGCCTACAGCTCTCGTCAGGACGGGCTTGGTCCAATCGACGAATTTCGCGACATGGTGAAGGCGTTGCACCGCGCTGATATCGGGGTCATTCTCGATGTCGTGTTCAATCACACCACCGAAGGCAACCATCTTGGGCCAACACTATGCTTCCGCGGTTTCGACAACAGCACTTACTACATTCTCGAGCCTGATCGCTCGCGCTACGCCAACTACAGTGGCACGGGAAACACACTCAATGCCAACCATCCTGTCGTTCGCCGGATGATTCTGGACAGTCTCCGTTATTGGGCGAACCACATGCACGTGGACGGCTTCCGCTTCGATCTGGCGTCGGTCCTGGAACGCGACGAGACGGGGAATTTGCTGCCGAGGCCGCCGGTCTTGTGGGATATCGACTCTGATCCCCGCCTGGCCGGAACCAAGCTCATCGCGGAGGCGTGGGACGCAGCCGGGTTGTACCAAGTGGGCAACTTCCTCGGGGACAGGTGGCGGGAGTGGAACGCGCGATTCCGCGACGATGTCCGCAGCTTCTTCCGCGGCGATGAAGGCGCGGTGCCCCCGCTTGCCGACAGGCTCGTGGGCAGTCCTCAAATCTACGGGCATAAGCAGCGCGAAGCGGAGGCGAGCGTGAACTTCGTGACCTGTCACGATGGGTTCACAGTCAACGACCTTGTCTCGTACAACCAGAAACACAACGAGGCCAACGGCGAGGACAACCGCGACGGCGTGGACGACAACCGAAGCTGGAATTGCGGGGTCGAGGGTCCAAGCAATGCCCCGGCGGTCGAGGCGCTGCGAAACCGGCAGGTGAAGAACTTCTTCACGGTGACAATGCTCTCGCTGGGGCTGCCCATGATATTGATGGGCGACGAGGTGCGGCGCACGCAACATGGCAACAACAATGCCTATTGCCAGGACAACGAGACCAGTTGGTTCGACTGGAATCTGCTTCGAGAGCATGCCGGCATCCATCGCTTCGTCAGCCTGCTCAACGCGCGCCGGTTGTTGTACTCGGCGGAGCCCGATGAGCCGCACGTGAGCCTGAACCAGCTTCTTTCCAGCGCAAGCAGAACCTGGCACGGTGTGAAACTTGGGCAGCCTGACTGGAGCGCCAGCTCGCATTGCCTGGCGTTCACCGCCCAGTTCCCAAACGGCGGCCTGCTCTTTCACGTCATCCTGAACGCTTATTGGGAGCCGCTCGAATTCGAACTGCCGCCACCCAGCGAGGACGGTGAGACGTGGCGCCGTTGGATCGATACGAGCCTTGAGTCGCCGGACGACATCGTGGAGTGGCAGGCCGCACCCGTGTTTACTGAACGAACGTATCGCGCCGAACCACGTAGTGTAATTGTACTTTTCGCCGCTAGGCGAAGCGAGAAACGGTGAACAGTATGAACCCGCTCAAGTCATCTTCTCGCGTGGAACTCAACGGCGACGGAAGACCTGATGCTCCGCCATCCGAAGCAGGTAATGGGCGCGCGGGAAGCGGTTTGGACGAGGCGACAACCTCGATGGCAATACACGCGCAGAGTGACACCCACGCGGATATGAAGTTGCATGCCGCGCAGCGGGCTCTGGCGCTGGTCGAACCCGGAATGACGCTGGGACTGGGTTCCGGGACGACCGCGACGTATTGGATCAAGCTTCTCGGTGAACAGGTGCGCGACCACGGCTTGCAGATTCGCGCCATTGCAAGCTCCAAGGACAGCGAACTCCTGGGGCGAAGCTATGGAATACCCTTCGTCAATTTTGAGGAGTACCGGCGTATTGACCTCACCGTCGATGGCGCGGACGAAATTGCACCCCATCTCGCACTCATCAAGGGCGGGGGCGGAAAACTTCTGCGCGAAAAGATTGTCGCCAGCGCATCGAAGACTTTCGTTATCGTCGCCGATGAATCGAAGCAGGTCGAGAAGCTTGGGCGCTTTCCTTTGCCGGTCGAAGTGATTCCAATGGCTGCTCCGTTGGTGAGCGATTCCCTTCAAAAGCTTGGTTTCACCCCCACGGTACGATTGAATCAGGACGGAACACGCTACATCACGGACGAAGGAAATCTGATTTTTGACTGCTCCGGCCTTCTTATCGATAACCCGGAAGAGATCGCGGCGAAAATCGACTCCATCGTGGGCGTAGTGGAGCACGGTCTCTTTCTGGGCATGGCTGACTTGGCCTTGATTGCAAGTGCGGATGCGGTCATCGAGCGTTCCAGCTAGCGTCGTGTCGGGCAGGCGGGCCGAACATGTCAGAAGCAGGCGGTCATCCTGAGCGAAGCGAAGGATCTCCGCAGTTGCCTTCGCGCTCTGCCACCGACCTACCGAGATCCTTCGCTTCGTTCAGGATGACCGCGCATTGTTTTCTTCCGGTGCACGGTTCAAGTGAAAGAACTCGACCCTCAACACGTCGTTATTTGAGCAGGGTTTCAACATTTACAAACTAAATCGTCGAACCGAAAAGGAGACGCGCAATGCCTTACGTAACAGTCGGAAAGGAAAACTCAGGGAACGTCGATCTTTACTACGAGGACCATGGCTCGGGCAATCCGGTGGTTTTAATCCACGGCTATCCGCTGAGCGGCGCTTCCTGGGAGAAACAGGCGGCCGCGCTGCTGAATGCAGGTTACAGGGTCATCACCTATGACCGTCGGGGCTTCGGCAGGTCCAGCCAGCCAACCACAGGCTACAACTACGACACGTTCGCGGGGGACCTTCACAAGCTGGTCAGCGAGCTTAAGCTGGGCGATTTCACCCTGGTGGGCTTCTCAATGGGAGGAGGCGAGGTGGCGCGCTACATCGGGAAATACGGCTCCACAGGCGTGAGCAAGGCCGTGATCATCAGCGGAGTGCCGCCGTATTTGCTCAAGACGGCCGACAACCCGGAGGGCGTTGGCGCCAGCGTGTTTGCCAGCATCCAGCAAGCGGTGGCCGCCGACCGCTACACGTTCTTCACCGCCTTCTTCCAGAATTTCTACAACACCGACGTGTTCCTGGGTAAGCGGGTCAGCGAACAAGTCGTGCAGGCCAGTTGGAATGTCGCGGCCGGCTCTTCCGCCACCGCCAGCCTGGCGTGTGTCCCGACCTGGCACGAAGACTTCCGCGCGGACTTGGCCCGCTTCAATGTGCCCACCCTGGTGATCCACGGGGATGCGGACCGCATCCTTCCTATCACGGCTGCCGGGCTGCGCACTGCCAAGCTCATCAAAGGGGCTCGCCTGCTGGTCGTCAAGGACGGTCCGCACTGCGTGACCTGGACGCACGCGGATGAAGTCAACGCCGAATTACTGAGCTTCCTGGGCGAGAAGGCCGGGAAGTCGCAGGCGGCCGGCGCCTAGTGTTGCGTTCGGAAATCGTTGAAGAAGTCAGCCCGTCAGCCGACGGGCGCAAGCGATTAGCCCACGGCGCAAGCCGTGGGTACCCGAAGCCTCCCTCACCCCCGGCCCCCATGAGCGCTAGGATAAGCGCGTGCCTGGGGTCCCGAAGGGACCCAAGATCATTAGCCGTAGGTGAAACCTACGGGCGGGCAGGGCAAAAAACAGTATTCGACCCTGAAAGGGTCGAACATTCGACCCCTGCGGGGTCGGGGAATATCAAACGTATGGCTTCATATCCGTAGGTTTCACCTACGGCTAATGATATTAATGCCATTCGGGCATTTGACATCGTTCCTACGCGCTTATCCTAGCGCTCATGCCCCCGTCCCCTCTTCCGCTCGGGCGGGAGAGGGGTGCCGAAGGCGCGGTGAGGGCCATCCAACCCAGGGCTCACGCCCTGGGCTACTGTCTTTCGCCCCTGACGGGGCTTCGAAAAGGGAACATCAGCAGTGTCTCAGAATTTCACAGGAGGATCTATGGCAACAACAAAACTCGCAGTCGGGCCAATGAAAGTGGCACAGATTTCCAAACCGGGGGGCGATTTCCAGATCGTCGAGCGCGAAATCCCCAAGCCGGGCGCCGGGCACGTGCGGATCAAGGTGCAAGCCTGTGGTGTCTGCCACAGCGACCTGCTCACGAAAGAAGGCGCTTGGCCTGGAATTCAGTATCCTCGCGTTCCGGGACACGAAGTGGCGGGAATCATCGATGAACTGGGCGCCGGCGTCTCCGAGTGGACCAAGGGGCAACGCGTCGGCGTTGGCTGGCACGGTGGCCAGGACGGAACCTGTCTTTGGTGCCGGCGTGGAGATTTTCGCAATTGCCGCAATCTGAAAATTGCAGGCATCAGCTACGACGGCGGATACCAGCAATACATGTTGGCTCCCGTAGAGGCGCTGGCGGCGATCCCTGAAGGCCTGGGGGATGCCGAAGCGGCGCCGCTGCTCTGCGCCGGAATCACCACCTACAACGCGCTCCGGCATAGCGGCGCCCTCCCCGGCGACCTGGTTGCGGTGCAGGGTGTCGGCGGTCTGGGCCACCTCGGAATTCAATTCGCCAAGAAGTTCGGCTATAAAGTTGCCGCGATCGGACGTGGGCCAGGGAACGCGGCGTTGGCAAAGAAACTCGGAGCCCACGTGTACATCGACAGCAAAGCGACGACCGCGGCTGCGGAACTGCAAAAGCTGGGCGGCGCCCAGGTCATCCTGGCGACGGCACCGAATTCGAAAGCTATGTCCGAGTTGATCGACGGGCTGGGCCCGAACGGAAAGCTCATGGTGGTAGGCGCGGCATTCGATCCCATTGAGGTCACGCCGCTACAGCTCATTTCTGGGAGTCGAACGATTCAAGGCTGGGCTTCGGGAACGCCCACCGATGCCGAGGACACACTGCGCTTCGCTGAGCTGACCGGCGTGCGTCCCATGATTGAAACCTACCCGCTCGACAAGGCGGCCGAGGCTTACGCGCGAATGATGAGTGGCGATGCACAGTTCCGCGTGGTTCTGACGATGCAGGGTTATCTTCCGTCGGGGATTGCGGCCGACCCGGCTTGAGGAGTCCTCAAGGGACTCGAGGTCGGCGGCGCGGTATTGTGGCCATGAAGATCCTCCTGCCGCGCGCACCTGGGTGGAAGAATTCAGAAGTTAGTTGGGGTGCGCGTGGTCCACACCGAGGGCGTACGACCAAACCACGGCAGGAAGTATTCACCCAACAGGAGTTCAATCCAGAAAAGCAGAAAGGCGCTCGCGAATATCGTGAATCCGAAGCGCAATAGAGCACGCCACTCCCCGTTCGACCCGTAATCGGCGACCGCCGTTGCCTCGCTGACCACAAACCCGCAGCTCCCACCAGGAGTGCATCTACGCGCCACGAGACATCCGCTCGCAACGGTTTGACACCGGTGGGGCTTTACAGCTTCACCGCCGAAAAATCAAACAGGTCTTGCAGGGGATGATCTCCTGCTCTCAGACAAGACACTGCCAGATGCCACACGTCTTCCCCTCGAGTTTCCGTATGACGCTAAAGGGAAACCAGGGCTGCTCATCCAAGACCGAGCCAGCGCCTATTTGCGAGTGTTGGCCTCAATTTTCTCTAAGGTCTTCAGGAGTTTGTTCGTTTTGCGAATGTAAATCGTCGGAACATAGATTGCCACCAATGCAACGAGTACAAAACTCGCCAAGACCACGGTTGCGGAGATCGGCATATTAGCCTCCATTACGATCGTAATAGAATCTTACGGGAGACATGTATACACGAACTTGAAGGGTTGTGCAACAGGTAAACAGGACTTCAATCGGTATATCTGGTCTTTCACGAGAGCAGCGCGGGCTCAAATCCCGTTCCTGCCTGTGCTTTCATGCGTGGGAACTCCAATAGAATGACCGCCGCTGGATCGTACTGTGACAAAATGTGACGCGGGAAAACCACGGATGGCAAATCTGGTGGTCTGCCAAGCGTCCTTAGTCCTTTACCCTTATCCTTTACCCTTTTATAATCGCTAGCCATGAGAAGCAGGCGCCGAGGCATCCATTTGTTCCGTTTCGCGGGCGTTGATGTGTACTTGCATTGGTTTTGGTTTCTGTTCGCGGCGTTTGAAATCAGCAGCCGATCGAAAGCTTATTCCTCCATAGTCTGGAACGTGCTCGAGTATCTGGCGCTCTTTTTCATTGTGCTCTTGCATGAGTACGGACATGCCCTGGTTTGCCGGCAGGTTGGAGGAACGGCAAATGAGATTATGCTTTGGCCTCTGGGAGGAATGGCGTACGTGAGCCCGCCTCAGCGGCCCGGTGCCACGCTGTGGAGCAGCGCGGCTGGGCCGCTGGTCAACGTTCAGCTTCTCTTAGTTTTTACCCCCGTAGGTGTAATATTAGACCGGTCCTTGAAGCTGGCCAAGACCGCACCCAATATCCATTCGTTCCTGGTGGCGCTCATCGGCATGAATGGGCTTTTGTTGGCCTTCAATCTCTTGCCCATCTATCCGCTGGACGGCGGCCAGATAATTCGTTCCTTGCTCTGGTATGTGATAGGACGCGCCCGCAGCCTGATGGTGGTGGTTGCGATCGGCTTTGCCTGCGTGGCGGGTCTATTATGCTTGGCCTTGCTGAAGCGTTCCTTGTGGCTTGGCATCATTGCCCTGTTTATCCTAACGAGCTGCTGGGGAGGGCTGCAGCAAGCATGGACTCTGTCTCGTCTGGCGAAGTTGCCACGCCATCAAGAGTTCGCGTGCCCGTCGTGTAAAGCTGCGCCACCGGTGGGAAGTTTTTGGACTTGTGGCGCTTGTAGAACACACTTCGACACTTTCCAAACGCGAACCCTTTGCCCTAATTGCGCGGAACAACATCCGCTGACGACGTGTCTCGACTGTAACGCCAAGAATCCCCTCGATGAGTGGATTGTCCCTCAGTCCTCTGGCTGATGAATTGCGTTCGTGTTGATCTCTGCCAAGCTGTCTTGTTTCCCCCACTGCCTGCTGATCTTCCGGCTTTGTCTCGTGCATTCTCGAATTGCTCGACACTCCGACATCCTCATCATCCAGCGTTCCGGTTATCCCGAAGATGGATCGGCGGATGCTGGGCCAAGTGCGGGCGTGACGGTCGGCACCTGGTCCTCCACGCCTCAACTTCTCGACATTTTGTCATTGTCCTTTGTTTTCATAGACATCCTGGCTTTGTTCCGCCGGTACTGCAGTCCAGGAGTCGAGGGTCGAGGAGTTGAGAAGCCAACCGGCGTTTCCCGAGCTGTGACTGGGACTTGTGTCGGCTCTTACGTTCTGCCGCTTAACTCTTCGACTCCTCAACTCCTTGACTTCTCGACTTTTGTCATCATCCTTTGTTTTCATAGACATCCTGGCTTTGTTTCCACTTTTTTTGAATTCACTCGCGGTCTCCCGGGTTTCCCCCAGGCGGGCAATTTCGGTTCCTGCCACATCCCCCGCGCGCCCAAACGTGGGGGATGTCAAAAAGCTCGAAATTTGGGTCTATCTCGTGCATTTGAGCACTCAATTGGGGTTCGTTTTGAGTTCGTTTTAGCTCGTTTCTGAAATTCCTTTCTTTGTTTTCAATAACATACTGGCTTCGTTCGTATTATTTTTCTGTTTCTTCGGAGTCGTACCTCCCTGCTCGCTCGCTAAGTTCAAGGGCCGGGAAATCGACGAGTCGGGAAGTCCAGGAATGGCCCACCGTCTGCCCAAGTTGCAACCCGAAAGACGGGCTGGACGGTTGGCTTCCCAACTCCTCGACTCTTTGATTCCTCGACTTCTCGACTGCACTTTGAGGCAGAAACCACAGGCAGGAAGTACGGATGAAGACTAACTTTCGACTGTAGACTTCTATAGGCTCCGTGGCGCACGACGCAAAGATGACTTCCATCGAGTGACACAGAGCACCCGACAAAGAACGGCGGGAGCTTCCAGTTGGGGGTGCCCTTCACATACAGCGGGGATACGAGCACAATGGGCGGCGTCACCGTTTCGCTGCACACCTCTCGACCTGCGGCTTTGGGCCAGAATCTGTCACTCCGAGGATCTCCTGGACAGAGTAACGCATCGGCCTAAGTTCGCTTGTCACTGCGAAGCACTCCCTCTGACAGCCGTTTACCCAGACTCTATTTCCCCAAGGGCTGGAATTCCGGCATGCCGAACTGCCACAGCAGGAAGCTCCAGGCATCGGCCAGACTTTCCTGGCGTTCTCGCTCCCCGCTGCCGAAGCCATGACCGCCGCCGTAATCGACCCGCAACAGCACTGGCTTGCGGCTCGAGGTTGCCGCTTGCAGGCGTGCCGCCATCTTGGCCGGCTCCCACGAATCCACTCGAGGATCGTTGGCGCCGGTGGTCAGCAGGACGGCGGGATAGGCAGTGCCATCCTTGACGTGATGATAAGCGCTCATCGCATAAAGCGCCTTGAAACCCTCTTCCGTCTTCGTGCTGCCGAACTCGGGGATGTTCGATGCCCCATTCGCTGTGGTCTCAAATCGCACCATGTCCAGGGCGCCCACATTGATAATGGCCGCGCCGAACAGGTCTGGCCGCTCCGTGATCGCCCGGCCGATCAGAATGCCGCCCGCACTTCCGGCCTGCCCGGCCAAGTGTGCGGGGGAAGTGTATTTCTGCTCCTCCAGGTATTCCGCGCACGCAATGAAGTCGCGCCACGTATTCGGCTTGGTCGCACCCTTTCCCGCCAGGTGCCATTCTTCCCCATACTCCCCGCCGCCGCGCACATGGCAGACCGCCCTGACGCCGCCTATTTCGAACCACGCGGTCGCCACGGGATCGAAGTAAGCTTCTTCCGAAATCCCGTAAGAGCCATAACCCATCAGCAGCGTTGGGTTAGACCCGTTGAGATTCAACCGTTTTGGCCGCTGGATGGAGAGCGGGATCATAGTGCCGTCGTAGCTTCGCACCTTTACTTCCAGCGCCTCGACGTTTCCAGGTTCATCGTAAGGTCCGACAGGCTGGAGCGCGGTGTCGGTCACTCGCTTCGTCTCGGGATCGTAGGTGTAAATCGTGAAGGACTTGGTCCAGGAAGTCATGTATACCAGAGTGCCTGGCAGGCGAGGATCGGTCGCAGGAAAAGAGTTGCCCTTGAAGGGAAGGGCGATGCGTTCTGCCTCAGGCTTCGGGCCGTAGCCGACACGCAGTATGGGGCTGACTCCCCCCTCCATGAGCCGGACGTATAACGCATCTCGCGCGGCGCCAATGCCGGCGACCACGGATTCACCGGGAGCCACGATCGTTTCCGCCGTAGCCAGTAGGGGATTGCGGGCGTCGGTACGAACCAACTTGTAGCGCGGCGCATCCTTGAAGGTCAGCAGGTAGAGGTCGTCGTCGTGTGCGACGATGTCCGTTACCTGGTCCGCGAAATCGGCCACCTTCCGCCACGCCACGTCCGGCTTGCCAATGGCCCCGACCGGCGCGATATAGAAGGCATTGGCTGGCGAGACGTCGGTGGTGAGAACACCCAAGGCGTACTTCGCTCCCGGTTGATACCTGACGGTCGCGAAGAGGCGCGGATCGACTTCAATTGAGGGTGTCACGCCGTAGCCGAACACCGCCGGGTCATTCTCCGGGTCCGTTCCCAGCACGTGCAGGTAAGTCCGGTACTTCTCTTGCTCCTCGGTTGCCGGAGCGCCGGGGCGCAACTTCTGATAGCGTCCATACGTGAAAGAACGATTGTCAGGTAGCCAGGCGGGGTAGCCCGTCTCCTGCCCCACGGCGCGGAGGATTACATCACCGGTTTCGCGCCCGGTGGAGGTGTCAATGACGCGCAGTTCGGTGTCGTTCTCTGCCCCGCCCGGGACGATCGCCACTGCAACGTACCTCGCATCGCCCGAAGCCACAGCGACACTCAGTGTGTTCTTGCCTTTTCCGTAGGCCCGGTTCGCGGTGCTGATGGGGATCTTCTCAGGGTCGACGAGCAGCTTATCCTCTCCCTTGAGCCCTCTTCGCAAGTACAGCTTCTGGGCATCCTCACCAGGGAGTTGCTTCCAAATCAGGTAAAGGTCGCCGGGCAGTGGCGTTGCCGCCACCTGCGGAACCGATTGGTCGAGTTCGCGGATGCGGCCCAGGAGTTTCTGGCGGCCCGGAATCCCGGCCAGCACGGCTCGGGTGTAGTCGTTCTGGGCTTTCATCCAAGCTTGCACTTCCGGGTCCTTGAGATTCTCCATGAAGCGGTACGGGTCCACGATCTTGGTCCCGTAGTAGTCGTCAGTCACCGGTTTGACCGCCGCCGCGGGCGGCGGAGGTGGTGAGGAGGATGAATTGACAGACTGCGAACGCAGATCTGCGGAACGGACGGCCAAAAGAAGCCCCAGGGAAGCGAACGCATAGAGGAACAGTCGCTTTGCGCTCATGATCAGCCCCTTGTTTGTGGGATCACCTGCATCTCAAACTCTATCAATGGGACTGAGGCGAGTCAAGCCATCATGGAGTGCAGGAAATGTGCCTTCGGCTGGGTTCCCAGCGGGATTCCTTTGCGCCGGATATAGGCGAGCCCAACTGTGCGTGTGTACCTTTGGTGAATCGGAAATATTCCACTTCGTGCCTGGTTTTGCCTTGGCTAGATGTTCCGAAGGCTACCAGCCTTGATTCGTCAGTGGTCACTCGCCCCACGCTTGATCATGCGGTCAAGGGCCAGCAGGTTAAGCATCAGTTGGCGTGCGTGGTGGTAATTCTCCTGGCGCACCACGTGGGGCGTAAATTCCATCTCCCGTTCGGCGAAACAGGTGAAGAGCGGCAGGCCACGCGACTTCAGAGACATTTTCTTATTGAACGTCTCGTAGGCAAGCTCGAAATAGCGCCCGGCCCACTCGCTGCCCCGGTTTTCAATCACGCTTAGCGTGCCATTCAGCACTTCGTCGAACGCCCAGGAGGTCTTTAGCCACTTGTACTCGCCCACTTCGCGGAACTGGTAGTTCGTACCCACCGGAGTATCAACCGGCCACTGATAAGCCCCTTGGTTAACGTTGACGGAGTCGGCTAGGCCGCCGAAAACGTGGTCCCAGCCCACGTCCAGGTGGCGGCGCAGGCGTTCCGCGCAGAGGTCGTAGAGCGTCGCGTCCTGGCGGCGCAACGCCTCGTCCATGATCATCCACAGCGTCTCGACCGAGTGGCCGCAGAGGGTGACGTTGGCCCGCTCTTTCAGACGGCGGTCATCGAAGTTCAAAGTTTCCGTGTTGAGCCCGAATTGCGGGTTGTAATGCTTGCGGATGACCGCGTCGATGCTGTGGTCCGCCATGGCGGCGATTTCCGCGTCGGGCCAGCGGCGCAGCATCTGCGTGGCCGTCCGCACCACCACCATCCAGACGCCCTGCGACCGTACACCCGTGAGGCCGGTCTCGGGATCGGGCACGGCGGGATCCTTGAGCTTCGCGAAGAGCTGCTTCATCAAACGCGAGGCCGCCTGGCGCGCTTCCTCGTCCCCGGTAGCATAGGCGTACTCCTGCAGGCCCTCGGCGGCGAAGAACATTCCGAACAGGTCGCCGTGGAAGGGCTTCAGCGTCTTGCCTTCGCGGGAAACCAGCTCCGCCCAGGCGCCATCCGGCTGCGGGAAATGCGCCATCATGAAATCCTTCGCCTGTTTGGCGATTTCCAGGTGCGCCGGGTTCTTTCCGAAATGATTGTAAAGAAAGCTGTAAACCCACACCCCGCGGCCTTGAAACCAGTGGAACTTGGTGTCGTTGATGCGCGTACCGTCACGATCGATCGCGCACATGAATCCGCCGTACTTGTGGTCGATTCCGTAGCGGTCCCAGAAGGGCAGATAGGAGTCAAACAGCTCCGTGTGGAGATGCTGTCGCAGTTCCGGCAGGCTCATGCCGGCGAGTCTTCCGGAAGCACCGGGCGTGCATCCCGCCGTCTGGGGCGTTGCCCGCTGGGAAGCACCCCGGGCCGAGGGTTCCGACATAGCCGCTGCCGTCAATGCCAAGAAATCGCGCCTTTGCATCAAAATACCTCCTGTCCCTCGAAGGGCAATATACATCGGATATGAGTGTGCTTCCACCCTGAGCGAGATCCACGCCCATTGCCAGCCTGAGCCCGTTCTTTGGGGGAAGGAGACCCGGGGATTGTTCCTCCACGTTTGCGCCCCGCTAAACGGTCGGGAGCACTCGGTCCAAAACAACTCGGCCACGGGTTGACAGTATGATGCGTGGGCGCTGCGGGAGCCAATTACTTGCAATCAACGCCCTAGTATTCACCTAGCACTGTTCACTTCCCGGAAAGTCCTCGCTCTAGGAGGTCGGAGGGACTCTCTGACTGATACAACTGCCCCAAGGGGGTGGCTCGCGCTTGACGGTTTGTCGTTTTAAACCGGCCAATGTTCTGATTGAGGAGCGCGGACCTTTCACCGGTGCGAAGGGGGATTTCGCAACACTAATCCCAGTGCGAGGAGTCGGCCCCCGGTCCCGCACATATGGCGATTCTGTGAGAGGGCGCCGACGGTATTCAACAGTTCCCTGTCACCTGGACGCGTCAGAGCGCCCTCTGGTAGTATTGCGCTATGCTCGGTGAGACCCAAGGATTAATTCGTCCTCACCCGCGCAGCGCCCAGTACGTACCGCTCGCAAAAGCAAATTCCTATCTACCGGCAACCGCCGTCCTCTCCAACCGGTGCTACAGTGTGCTCGCAGAATTCTTGCCGAGGAGGCCGTATGCGCTGTTTGCTTTCACTGGCTGGTTGCTTCATGCTTGTTGCTGCATTCACGCTGCCCGGCCGTTTACCAGCCGGGCCAGCCACACCCGCCGAGTCTTCCAATTCCGAGGTGAACGTGATGAGCACCGAATTTGCCGTCGATCTATATCACAAGCTCGGCGAGGGGGGCGGCAACGTCTTCTTCTCGCCATGGAGCATCGATTTGGCCTTGACGATGACCTGGGCCGGAGCGCGCGGCGCCACCGCCGACGAGATAGCCAAGGTTTTGCATCTACCCGGCGACCCGGATGTGGTAGCCAAACTTGGCCAGCTGACGGCCAAACTGAAGGCCGACGCGGCCGCCGGCGGATTCCAATTCAGGTCTGCCAACGCCCTTTGGAACGCCACGCGGTTTCCGTTTGTGTCTGAATATCTGGCCCAGATGGAGAACACCCTCGGCGTGCATCTGGGCGAACTGGATTTTGCTGCCGACCCGACGCCGGCACGACAAACCATCAATGCGTGGATCGCCGATCAGACGCACGACAAAATCAAGGACCTGCTAGGTCCGGGCAATATCACTCCCGAAACGCGATTGGTGCTCGCCAACGCCGTCTTCTTCAAGGCAGCCTGGGAGCATTCTTTCGAAAAAGACCGCACGCAGAATGAGGCCTTTTTCGTTTCACCAGATCAGAAGACTTCGGTGCCCCTGATGTATCAGCAGCGGTCGTTCAGCTATGCGGAGGACAGCACCGTGCAGGTAGTGGATCTGCCGTACCGCCACCATCTGCTGGCGATGCGCATCTTTCTGCCGACATCCCGAGACGGGCTGGACAAACTTGAATCGGATCTGTCGGCCCAGCGAATCAAAGCGCTAGGGGATGGGATGAGGCGGCAAGTCCTCCAGGTCTGGTTGCCACGGTTCAAGTTGGAAAACAAGTACGACTTAGTCGAGACTTTATCCGCGCTGGGAATCAAGCGTGCTTTCAATCAAGCCGACTTTAGCGGAATCAGCACGGTGGAAGGGCTGTCCATCAGCGACGTGGTCCACCAGGCGTTTGTCGACACCAATGAGGAGGGCACGGAGGCAGCCGCGGCGACAGCCGTCGAAATGCGCGGGGGAATTATGCTGCCCGAATCCGGCTCCAAGATCTTCCGGGCAGATCACCCGTTCCTATTCGCGATCATCCACCAGCCCACCGGTTCCATTCTCTTTATGGGTCGCGTTTCCAGACCACAATGAGCTGGTGATCGTCATCCGCGCCAGGCAAACGAGGGACGCCATGTGGGCATCCATCATCTGCCTTCTCGCAGAGCTTGATCAAATGAGTCAGTCCATTGGCGGCTCGATCACCCGGCCGCGACGCCGCGATCAACTCCTGCGCTAGAATCAATGCCGCAATGAACCTCGGGAAGATGGGGACTATCCGCAGACTGATGCACCTCGGACTAACTTAGAATTGCTTTCCCCTATTTCCCCCTGTTCCCCCCATTGACACGCCAAACATATTCAATTATATTGAGGCGACCATTGATTAAGACATAATGGCCGGAAATCTTGACGCCGACAGCCGTTTGGCCCCACCAATGTCCACTTAGTTTTGGCCGTATTAATCAGTGGTCTGAATGCGGTGCTTGAATAGAATTTACTCAATTGGAGGATTAGGTCATGAGTACAATCGAGTTCAAAGTCCCGATTCCGGCGGCGCCCGAGGAGATAGACGTCTACAACACGACCCCGACGGCCGCACCGGTTGAGTTCATCAATCAGAAGCTTACGGCGGCGAATTTGCCGGCGATGAAGCTGGAAGCCACAATACACGCGGCGCGCACGGCCGGGGCGGCGGGGGCACCGGATGAGGTGCATGCAGTGGTCGACCAGACCACCGGCGAGGCGCATCTGGTGCCAAGCCTGGCGAAGTTGGTCACGGCGGGGATGCCGCTGAGCCAGCACAACCAGCAGCTGCCGGCGGGTCACGCAGCGGGCCAGGCCGCGCTGGAGGACTCGAGGTTCATCGCAAAGGATGCCACCACGCTGCAGGCGGTCGACGGGATCCAGTTGCTGGGCGCTGAGACGGGCGGCCCGGCCAACGCGGAGCCGAAGGTCATGCTGACCCTGGTGCCGGCAATTCGCCACGCCGGAGGGCTGCGGGTTTACGGGGCCGGCTCGAAGGCGATGATCGCGCTCGACAACAACAACTCGGTAGTCGGTGCTTTGCGGCGGTGGAACACCGCAACGCTGGGCGAGAAGATCAAACCGACGATCACCGCCGAGCAGGTGCGGGCTGAGATCGAACGCCAGCTTACGCCTAACGTACCCGCCGACGCCAAGGCGGTGGTGGATGTCGTGACGCACGGCTACTACGACGCGCATGGCAGCTTCCTGCAGCCGATCTACCGGTTCGAGGCGAACCTGGTGCGGAACAGTGATAGCAGGATCTTCGCTCGCATCGGGGGCTATATCCCGATGGGCAAGGCTCTTGAACCGATCCCGGACCTGACAACTCGGCCCGCCGGGGCGGCTCCAACCCTGGCTGCCGGTGGCAAGGCGCCGGAGGTGCATCCGGAATCGAACATGCCCGGCTCAACCGGGGGCGCAAAGCCGGTGGTTACCGTAGGTGAGTTCGTGAACCAGGACTGGCCCAATAACCCGGCATACATCGACATGGCCAACCACTTCCTGTCGGGCCTCACCTCTGTCAACGGAGCGGTCACATACTCGCGCACCCTGTGGTGGACCGCCTATTCGTGGCAGGTGAACAGCCCCAACTCGAAGTATTTCATGAACGCGGTCAACATCGCCTACACCGTGCCGCACGGCGACTGGCTGTTGAACACATGCTTGAGCAACTACGGCGACCTCTGGTATGTGAATAAGATCGGAGTCGGCGGCAATCCGGGCTTTGGCGCAGCGGCCGGCGGCAAGCTATCCACTTGGGTGATCATGTCCTGCGAGGTAATTCCCTCGTTTTACGACCGTCAGCACGAAGTTGGCGGTGACGGCAACGGCCAACACGCCTTCGACGCCTGGTGGGGTGTGTTCCAGGGTATGCATAGCGCGGTCGGGTTCCGCACCGTCATGTGGTACCCGGACGATGACACGAACTATTCCTTTGGGCAGCTCGCCGCTCAGGGCTTCGATGTCCTCACGGCCTGGTTCCAGGCGGTGGCCGCACACCATGCCAGCGAAGACACCTACATCGACGGCCACATTAACCAATCCGTGCACTACGATCGCGCTTCGGCGATGATCGATGCTCGCAACCTGGGCCAGCCAATCTATTACGTGACGCCGCAGACCAAGGCGACTCAGTTGTGGAGCTTCTGGATGAACAACTAAGCGTGGCCGGGAGGCTTGACCCATTCGAGGCAGGCGGCCGTAGAGGCCGTCTACTATCGCTTAAGCCGATTGCCCTTGTCAGCAGATATCGAGCATGAATTCGTCGGCGGTCGGCGAGATCTCCTGAGTGGGTTCGGGTGGATCGTCGCTACTCGGAAGCAATCCACTTGGCCGGTTATGTCGGCTTATCGGTGAAGTGAGAGACACGCCGGAGGGTTGTTGCTCACGCAAGCCGCGGCAGCCCGCCAAACGTCGTGCTATGTTCGGAGGGCGGACCCGGAGGTACCTCCTCGCTAGATTAGATGGCGATCTCCGCCCGCGCCCGATTGGACGTCCTGATGACGACCACGAACCGCTTGCCCAAAAACCTCGCCGTTCGGCCCGTCGTAGGTGTTTGATTCTCCGATGTCGGATTGAGCAGATTCCGCTGCCCGGAATCAGATGTTTTTGGGCGGCTTTTTTCGTCAAACCCAGGGACGCCAAATCAGTGACTTGCGGGGCAGCGAGTTGGCAGGTTTTTGGGCAAGGCAAAAAACAACCCCTAGGAACCCTTGTTGCCTAGCTATAGTGCCTGTTCCTGGGGGAGGCCGCCACACCGGGGCTGCGGACCGTCGCGGAAATCATACCGTGGGGCCTCTCCCTTGCTGGCGGATTCCTCGCGAAGGAAGGTGTTTATCGACCATCCTAGCCGAAATGCCCCGAGTGCCGCTCTGGGCACAACGAAATGGCGGGCGGTTACCTCAATTGCGGTCGTGACTGAAATGCGAGTAACCGTCTATAACTCTCTGGTGTGGTGGGCTGATCTGACCACTGCGAATGCGATCACGTGGAAAAACCTGTCAGCGCACAGAATAATGCAGAGGATTTTTAGCCGAGAGGGCGCAGGCGACGTTGAAGTGGAGTCCAAAATTCTCCCGTAGCGCCCTCTCCTCTGAGAATCCTCTGCATAATACCAACCGGTTATCGATTTACTTCGTTGCCGGCGGACGAGTATCGATGCCCGCCAGACCTCCGATAACATTGACCAGTGAAGAACCTGTAGGCAGAACGATTTTGGAATTGCTGGTGAGCGATGTTTCTACCGCCTGTAGTTGCCGAAGCAGTTGCGCATTGCCTTTGAAATAAAGGTCGGCCGCTTCATTCACGAGCTTAATTGCCTGGGCTTCACCATCAGCCACCAGTACCTTGGCCTGCTTCTGACCTTCAGCTTGCAGGATCGCGGCCTGCCTTTGACCTTCAGCCACCTTGATAGCGGCGCGTCTTTCGCCGTCTGCCTGAGTTTCACGAGCCGTCGCAAAGTCAATCGCAGCAATCTTTTCGTTACTGGCTTTAACCACTTTGTTCATTGTCTCTTGGACGTCAGTAGGAGGATTGATTTCCTTAAGTTCGGTGCGGACAATCTCAAGCCCCCAGCTCTTGGTCTCCGTGGAGAGGTTATTATACAGTGCGCTATTGATTTTACCGCGCTCGCTGTTGGCGTCTTTTAATGTCATGGTACCGATGATGTTTCTTAGTGTTGTTCGCGCCAGAGCCACGATCTGCAGCATATAGTTGAACACATTATACTGGGATGCTTTAACATCCTCTTCATCAGAACGTACCTTAAAGTAAACCTGAGCATCAACCTGGGCATTCAGACTATCGCTGGTGATAATCTCTTGCAGTCCGGCGTCTATCATATTTTCTGTAATATTTACGCGAACCAAGTGCTCGATAAACGGAACCAGAAAGATAATACCCGGATTAGCAAAGCGGTTGTATTTGCCAAACCGTTCGATTAAACCTCGACTGGTCGGCCTGACGGTACGAATGGATTTTCCGAGCAGCCAGAAAACAAGGATTACAGCAACGACTATGATACTGATCGCGGTACCCGACATGGTCAACTCCCTCCTATTGAAATTTGTCTTTGGTCTCTATTGATCGCTGTTTAACGTCTTCTCCCGGCTTGATGATAGTCGTATATCCAGTATCATCCTTGACGTTGTGCAACTTCCCGAGTCCCCACCAGACGCCCCGACAAATGATTCCTTGTGGCGTTGTTTTCATTATTTTCCCAAATTTGCAAGGAAGAAACGGCTGTCACCAAGGCGAGCGGACATTCTACCTCTCACCAAGTCCTGTCGGACAGCTTCAGATACTCTTGTACCCCTGGGGAATTTGCGTGTAAGTTCAATATTGCTCAATTGGCAGGTTAATATTGCTCATTGGTCGATTTGCTTGCAGCGCGAAATCGATGGAGTGCGGGCAATCGACAGCTATTTGGAAGGCAGGCCGAGGCAGCCAAGGACCTTGCGAATCGCCTCAGGCGGGTGGATCGCTGCAAGAATCCTCATGCGGGCACCGCAAGGAGGGCATTCCCAGCTACCTATCTGGTTGACCCCTCGAAGAAATTAGATGGCTTGGGAATCCTACTGGTTCAAGAACCACGGCTTCTAAACAATAAGGGCTGGCGAATTCGCCAGCCCCCAATGCTACTTCGTCTTCGATCTGGCTTTCCTCAGGCTGCGTGCGCCGCCTTCGCCGCAACTGCGATTGCCGGCGTTACCACGTTTACTTTGATCTGCTTTGGCTTCGTTTCCTCGCGCTTCGGGATGTGCAACGTCAGCGCGCCGTTCTGATAGTCGGCCTTGATCTCCTCCGATTTCACGGAGTTCGCCAGCGAGAAGCTCCGGGTAAACGAGCCATACGCGCGTTCGATGCGCAGGTAGTTTTCCTCGTTTACCTTCTTATCAAACTTGCGTTCGCCGCGAATGGTGAGAATGTTGTTCGCGACGCGGATGTCCAGGTCCTGCGGATTCACTTCCGGCAGGTCCGCCTTGATAACCAGCTCATTCTCGGTTTCGTAAATGTCAACGGCCGGCGCCCAGGCGGTAAGGTTCGATTCCTCCCCCGTACGCTCCGGCACATCGCCAAACACGCGGCTCAACTGTTCCTGCAGAGTCATAGCCCCACGGGAAGGTTCCCAGCGATTCATGGTTCTCATTTTGGCCACCTCTCTTTTCTGATTACATCGATGCAATATCGGTGCGGTATTGTCAACGATTAAAAATGTTATCTCCAATACTATGATTCCGGATATAACCCGGAGTTAATGTAAGCTTCGCGTCCTGCGAATCCAGGTTGAGTTCTCCGCACGAACGAATCAAGTCGATGAACTTGGACCACACGGTGCCGACGAGATCCGTCCAGGCATATGGTTAAAGCCTTGTTTGGGCCGAAAAGCGGGCAGCAACGAGTTCGCTGGACCTTAATCCTCATATTTCACCTTGCTCGGAACCGTCGCGTAGCCGGCCTCCCTAAAGTACTTCTTGCCCGCGCTGCCGGCTGGGACAGCCCAGATAACCCCCATACAAACCGCGAATCCCAGCAGGATGTAGTAACCCACGGGCGAGGGCCACAACACCGCCAGCAGTAACATCGGAATTAAACCTCACTTCATCGTTCTCGTAAGCATTGGACCCCTCGTTTCTACTCGCAACAGATTCCTCTTCGCCTGATGGGAGAGGGCGGGCTTTGCCGCCCCCGCCGGACGAAAGGCCCTTCCACCTTTAAGTTGCGGCGCGCGCAGCTAGCGTGTGAAACGTCGAGTTGGACACCTCATAGGTCTGAACATGAGGATTTCCTTCCACCACCCTTGCCGGGGCCTTGAGGACCTGCGGATACGTTCGACGATTGTAGGCATCCGCATCCTCTTTCCGGTCCCACAGACTGATTCCCAACGCTTCCGTTCCACCGGGGACGACGAACGCAATTTCGTCCTGGAAGCCTCTCAGTTTCCGCAGCACGGGAATAATTTCCTGGTCAAGCGTGCGGGTAAACTCCCCAGCGCTGTTGGGCTTCAGATGCATGAAAACGTGGCGAGCGAACATATTGACCTCCTTGGATCTCATCTAAGAGGTGCGATTTCAGATAACCTGAATTAGTTCAGATGACCTGAAAGGCAAGCGTGAGAAGCCTCACTTCCTTAACTAGACTAGGTGAATTCACCAGCACTGTCAAGTGCAATCTGAGATGTCTTCACATAATTAATTCATCTAGTTAAGCTCAGGAGGAATCCGGTGAATGTGGCTGTGGAGCTTGGGAGACAGAATTGAGGCTACAATTCTGAGGCTACCAGACTGCTATCGAGGAACTGCCGCCCGAGGGCGCGGACGCTCATGTTCTGCTTGAAGAAATGGTATTTGTTGCTCCCCTTTCCCTTGGCCAGATACATCGCGGCGTCCGCATTCCGTCCACCGTGGCCTCCTTAGCGTCGTCCTGCACGACTAGTGACGTTCCAGCCTGTCCGCCTGCTGCCACGGGATGTCCACGGGTCGCAGAAAAAGGTAGTGGGTGAAACTTGCGCTGACGGCCTTGGAGCATCGCAGACCTTGTGGCACTAAGCCCACCACCCGCTCAGCAAAGTGTCTCTCGACCATCCTAACTTGCGTTAGGAGATCGCCCCGTGGATGAGCCAAAAAAACTGTACCAGAAAAGGTGATTTTGTGGCTCACCGATCCGCTGGTCATCGAGGCCCCTGTATTTGTTCCACCCGAAAATGCGCGAATTGTTCGAGTTGATAATTAAACTGTTCACCGCAATTCGGATCAGGACAACGCAGCGGAAACTTAGACGCTCGGCCCAGTTCCGACTTCATAATTGAACCAGTGATCCTTCCCCATGCTGTTTCGTTATAGAGTAAGATGGGAATGCCGCACCGCGTGCAAAGGACTCCAACCCATACCTCGTTGTACGACATAATCATAGCCTCACTTTCACTTCGCGGAAGCTATCACAAGCGCAACCTAGACGAGAGCGTTGCCGCCGGACCACTGTCCGTGTCACCCGGTGAACTCGAATGAGCACTTACTTAGTCCATATATCGAGTGCGGAGTGACTAGCTTCCACCACAACAATGCCGCTCTCGCTGACGGAATACTGCTGACGATCTTGTTCGACATCGTACCCAATCATGGCATCTTCCGGCACCTTGACGCCTTCATCCAAAATGGCACGGCGGATTCTGGCGCGTCGGCCGATTTCACAGCTATCGAAAACGATGGACTCCTCCACCAGGGCGCCGTCGTGAACGTGTACACCCCGGCCGAGGATCGAACTTCGGACCACTCCGCCAGAGAGGATACATCCGCCCGAAATGACGGAGCCGATCGCCTGGCCGGGACACCCCCCTTCGCCAAAGGTGAACTTGGCGGATGGGTCTGGATAGCTGGCGGATCGGATCGGCCAGCGGCGATTGTAGAGATTGAGGTCCGGCATCAACCCGCATAATTCCATGTGGGTCTCGTAGTAAGCCTCCAGGGTGCCCACGTCCTTCCAATACGCCGGCTGGCCGGTCGGTTCTCCGGGGATTTGGTTCTTCTGAAAATCGTAGGCGAACATGGGCACGCGACCGATCAAGGAGGGCAAGATGTCACGACCGAAATCGTGATGGCTACCCTCCTTCTGTGCGTCAGCGTGAAGCTCCCGGAGCAAGGTCCGGGCCGAGAAGATGTAATTGCCCATCGAGGCATAGACTCGCCGCGGATCACCCGGCACCCTCGGCGCCGCCGCTAACTTTTCGTGAAACGCGACGATGGCTCCGTCCGGTGCAGCCTCGATCACTCCGAACTCCGAAGACAATTGGGCCTCGACAGGAAAAGCCGCAACTGTCACTTCGGCACGTCTTTCCTCGTGAAACTCGATCATCTCTCCGATGTTCATGCGATAAACATGGTCGGCGCCAAAGATGAGTACCAGGGTCTCGTCAATCTCCTCGATGAGATTAATGTTCTGATAAATGGCGTCTGCCGTGCCTTTGTACCACGTTTCCTCGGCTGTGCGCATTTGCGCGGGCACCGGAATGACGAACTGGTGTTGTAATAGGCCGCCGAACTGCCAGCCGTCTCGCAGGTGCCGTAGTAAAGACTGGCTTTTGTACTGAGTCAATACGTAGATGGAGCAAATGCCCGAATTCACCATATTGCTCAGCACGAAATCGACGATTCGGTATCTGCCTCCGAACGGTAGGGCAGGCTTCGCGCGTTCTTTGGTGAGTGGGTGCAGGCGGCTTCCCCTGCCGCCGGCGAGAATGAATGCCACTTTCCGATGAACCATCTCGCGATCTCAATCCAGAATGTTTGATTTCAAGTTTCTTACGGATTAGAGTGTATACCCACCGAGCTTTCGGTACAACCGACTGCCGCGATGCCCGAGGAATAGGTGCGCTGGATGCAGTCCTTTCTTGCCACTGAGCTGAAAGGATCGATGCCGGCTAACCTGAGGGGCGCGGGAAATCCTCTGTGTGGAGGAAGAACAATGCATTCGTTCGCGTCTGACATGCATCACTTCTGCCAGTGAAGTTGTTTTGCACAGTTTTGTTCATAACCCTGTGGAAAAGCGGCTCAATGTTACGGTAAGGTTAAGGATTGAAAGAGTCATTGCCTCTTTGCCCTGACCTGGGGCATTCTCAAACCTGCTCGGGCAAACCCCGCCAATTCTCCCCTCACTTTTCAGGCAGGCGGAATCATCATGCTGAACCTGGAGAGCGGCTTCGGCAACCGTGCGCCCGAAGGTCGGCGTGTTATCCCGCTCCAATGCCCAGCAAAGCCACTGGCTCAGTTAGGGGTCGGTGTTAGCTGAGTCCATCACGGATAGGCTTTTGACCGCTTTCTGGTCATCGCACTCAGCCCGCCTGGTGCCGGATTATCCTTGAGCCCGGCAATAGGAACTGGGACGACCGAACTGACCAGCATTCTATACCACCACAGGGGAAAGAGTCTGCCGCCTCTGCCCCCTCCACCCGCTGAGTCGCTGGTGTAGGCGAGCGCGCAAGCGTCAGCTTCTGAGCGAGGCTACAATTACCACGTCGCGCGCATTGCCGGGCGGAACGAACCATTCATCCGACATTCTTTGTGCTGATTCCCAACGGGAAGGGGCTCGCTGGCTGTGGTTGACATGGCCTCTTGTTCGGATACCCGCAGCGTGAGCACGTTGGATTGGCGACCTGGGTCTGGTGCCCACGAGTATCCGCCTGTGCCACGGGATGTCCATGGTTCGCAGAAAAAGGTAGTAAGTGAAAGTTGCACTGATGGTCTTGGAGCATCGCAGACTTTGTAACACTATTGGAGAGTCAAGAGCGGGAGGAGGAAAGGCGCAGCCCCAGATATAATCAATCCCATCACAAATGGAGGTTCGGCTATGCCATCTGCGAGAGATGTAAGGCCCGAGAAGTGGTCTGACATCACTGTCCTTTTTGATGACGGAGACTGCCCTCGGATTCGGAAGCGCGAATCCAAGGAAGAACCGCAGAATCAAAGACGGAGTCTGCACTACGCTTGCTTGGCCTCAGATTATATTCCAAGCTGGTGTTCGATGGCCTACAGACAAAACCTCCCGCGAAGGCTACCATCCTACCGGAGAACTAGAGTTCAGGATCAAGAATTCGAGTTGATATGTTTGCGGGCAGATTCCATCTTGCCTATCCACCGACTCCCCTTCCGCAAGGAGAAAGGAAAGATTGTTATGACCCCACAAAAGAGCCTGTCTAAGGTTGTCAGACCCAACGGCAAAGGCAAGCCTACCCTTGCTCCAGCAAACGGGAAGACTCCACCCGTCGATTGGGCAGCATTCCTCGCAGGAATCTCGCGAGGGAAAACCGTTCTAGAATACGGGGCGAACCGCACGGTCTTCGCGCAAGGAGACCCTGCGGATTCCGTGTGGTATCTCAAACACGGCAAGGTGAAACTCGCGGTGACATCCCGACAAGGCAAGGAAGCGATCGTCAGCATTCTGGGCGACAACGAGTTTTTCGGTGAGGGATGCCTGGCTGGCCAGCCGTTGCGCATCTCCACGGCGAGCGCCGTGACGGAGTGCACTCTTTTCCGAATCGAGATGGCGCTGATGGTGCGTCTGCTTCACGAGGAGCACGGAATCGCGGAATTGTTCATCACGCACCTGCTTTCACGCAACACTCGCTTTGAAGACGACCTGGTCGACCAGCTTTTCAACTCCAGCGAGAAACGCTTGGCCCGGATTCTCCTATTGCTGGCGCATTTTGGCAAGGAAAGCAGGACCGAAACTGTCCACCCCGGAATCAACCAGGAGCACCTCGCCCAAATGGTCGGTACCACCCGGTCGCGGGTCAGTCATTTCATGAACAAGTTCCGGACGCTGGGCTTTATCGATTATGCTGACAACGGCGCGCTGACGGTAAACAATGGCCTCTTGAGCGTGATCCTGAGCGAATAGCATCCCGCAACCGACATCCGCATTAACGAAGCGATTGGACTGTCATGCTGAGCAGTGGAACGCGGGGGAAAGTATTCCGATTGATTGAGTGTTCTCCACTTGAGAACCTTCGCCCAAGCTCAGAAGGCGAGCTCCGCCACTTTTCCACCCTGGTTCCAGGATGAAGCCCTGGTTCTATTGAAACCTCGGCAATTCCCCACCGCCCCCACCCTTTAGTTTCCCCTTGTTAGCTCGGATGAGCAGTTTAGAACAAATGGCTGTGCTTTATTGAACAGACAGAGCTGAACCGGACTTGCTAAGGTACCTCCTTCGAAGCGTCATTCTTAATGCCCAACGTCCACTGGGACGGAAGGAAGCGCCATGCCGTTAGAAAAAACAACGACGATGCCGCCGACCTTCTTTTTGTGTTCCCGCTCCTCTCCTTGACTCAACTCCACTAGTCCAGCGCTCCCGGAGAAGGACTCTTTCCTGTTGGCGCAAAGGTGACGCGAGCGGAGCGTTTTTCGCAATCGCGTTGATCGGCCGGCGAGATCTCGCGCCGGTCAATGTTCATCTACTCGTGCGACGCCGCTTAGGCAAGCAAGGAGGGATCCAATGATGCCAGGTAATAACAAGCCACCTCTCCATCCAAGGCAGTCTTTGCTTCCCCGCGGAAGCATCCTGCTGGTTGAGGAGGATGAAAAAGATTTGAAGTGTTTCACTACGCTGTTGGGGCGCAGGGGTTACTCGGTCCGAGCTTTTATGAATTACCGAGAGGCGGAGGGGTGCGTGGAACACGAGCACTTCGACTTTGTCATGGTGAGCCAGGGTAGCCCGGCCTTCGAAACGCACGACCTCGTGCAGTTCACTTTGGCACGCGACCGGCACACACCGGTGGTGGTGCTGACACGTCGCCTGGAAATGAACTGCTATCTCGAGGCCATGCAATTGGGCGCCTTGGATTATCTCGAAAAGCCTTTGGCGCCGGCGGAGCTCGAACACCTGGTCGCGACGCATTGCCAGCCACGGCAGGATGAGGTCTCCGCCCGCGCATGGTGAAGGAAGAGATCGACACTTGGGTTGTGCGCTCGTTCGGCGCCTTCAGTCGTAGCTTGATATTGCCGACTTCAATCGACGCCCGGCCGGTCGGCCTCGTTAGCGCAAAGGGGAAGTGGTGAGTCTTCGGATGTGGATGAAACCTGACACTCGTCGTGAAGCAATGGGCGACAGCAGCGGCGGGACTTCTCGGGGTGGTAGGGGATGGCGCGCGGAGAAAGATCGGCCGAGGAACCTGGGAGACCCGACGGCGTGGTCGCGCGTGGATGAGAGAGACTTGTTGTCGCTGCGCATTTTTCCCTTGACAATCGGGACGACATAGGCTACAGTTGTTCTGTGGGGTTGGGCAGGGGGTCAGGCCCTGCCGGTTAGGTTATGCGTCCTCTTTTGTTTTCGTCTGTAGTTCCTGCCTGCGATTTCTGCCTCGAAGTGCAGTCGGGAAGTCGAGGAGTCAAAGAGTCGAGAAGTGGGAGACCCAGAGCCGACTGCGACCGTCGTGCGCGGGCCGCAGTCCGGAAGGTGGCGGAGGGCTCCCCAACGTCTCGACTCCTCAACTTAGCGACTGCAAAATCGAGGGAACAAAGCGAGGATGTCTATGAAAACAAAGGACAAGTACAAAAAGTCGCTGAGTCGTACGGTGCCAGACCAAACGCCGACCGCATGTTCTCGAGCCGCTGGTCGGAAGTCGGCGGCTGACTTCTCAACGCCCCAACTCCTCAACTTATCGATCACAAAATCGAGGGAACAAACCCAGAATGTCTATGAAAACAAAGGAAGACTGGATCGAGGATGCGGGACGGGTTGCATTACGCGTTTCCACTGAGCGACTTCGGTGTAGGGAAGAGAGACACTATTTTGACGGAACGAACTTAACGATCTACTAAAAAACAAAGGACTTAGCGTTTTTTGAGGCCAAAAACGAACTGGTTTTTGGATGCAAACGAACTCAAATCGAAGCCAAAAAGTGACCAAAAACCCACCAAATTGTGGGGGACTGACACCGAAGGGATGAAGATGAAAATCAATTCCAAGGATTTCCGTGTGCGGCCCGGAGAAAAGGTCAATCTTAAAGAGTGGCCGACGATTGTGAAGCCCTTTTTCAAGTCAAAGAAACGGTATCAAAAACTCCTGGATGAACACGTCGAGGAGATGAGCGCGCTGCAAGAACTTCACTATGCCTCCAACCGCTATGCGTTGCTGCTGATTTTTCAAGGGATGGACGCTGCCGGCAAGGACGGCGCCGTCCGTCACGTCATGTCCGGGGTCAACCCGGCAGGGTGCCGGGTTTGGAGTTTCAAACAGCCGAGCGCCGACGAACTGGAACACGATTTCCTCTGGCGCACGACGTTCCGACTTCCCGAACGCGGTCAGATCGGAGTCTTCAATCGTTCCTATTATGAAGAAGTGCTGGTCGTTCGCGTGCATCCGGAGATTCTTCGCAGCCAGGGGCTTTCGGAGGAGTTGCGCGACGAGAAAACGATCTGGGGGGAGCGATATCGCTCCATCGTAGACCTGGAAAGCCACCTTTATCGTAACGGGACGCGGACCATCAAAATATTCCTTCACCTTTCGAAGGAAGAACAGCGAAAGCGATTCCTGGAGCGCATTGATAACCCGGAAAAGAACTGGAAATTCAGCCTCGCGGACATTCACGAGAGGAAATACTGGAAGCAATACATGAACGCCTATGAAGATTGTTTGAGCGCGACGAGCACCCATCACGCACCTTGGTACGTCGTTCCCGCCGATGATAAGGACAATGCCCGGCTGATTGTTTCCCAGATTGTCCTGGATACGCTCCATGAACTTAAGATGGCATATCCCAAGACCTCCGCGAAACGCCGGCGGGAATTGAAAGCCATCGGCAAGCTGCTAGCCAAGTAACGTTGGACACGGATTGCTGCCCAGGCGGACTCGAAAGGGCTGCACCCTATGGATAACCCAATCACTCCGCAATCTTCCGTTAAGGATGCCCATCTCTCGAGCGGCCTCACGAGCGAAGAAGCCCGCCGCCGGCTCGAGAAGTTCGGTCCCAACGCCGTGCCTGACACGGCCATGCATCCATTCCGCAGGGCGCTGACCAAGTTCTGGGCGCCGGTTCCCTGGATGCTCGAGGCTGCGATCGTGCTCGAGATTGTCCTCGGCAAGTACGTCGAGGCTGCGATCATCGCGGCTCTCCTGGCCTTCAACGCGATTCTCGGGTTCTTCCAGGAGGGGCGCGCCCAGGCGACTCTGGCCGCGCTGAAGTCGCGGCTGGCGCTGAATGCCTCGGTGCGTCGCGATAATATTTGGGCCACCGTGCCCGCTACCGGACTTGTGCCCGGCGATATTGTGAAGCTCTCGGTCGGCGCCGTGGTTGCCGCCGACGTGCGTCTGACCGAAGGCCAAATCCTGCTCGACCAGTCCATGCTCACCGGCGAATCAGTGCCCATCGAAGCCGGGCCTGGCCTAGAAACCTACGCAGGCGCGCTGGTGCGCCGGGGTGAGGCGGTTGCGGAGGTCACGGCGACCGGAGCGCGCACAAAGTTTGGACGCACCGCGGAACTGGTTCGCACCGCGCACGTCGAAAGTTCCCAGGAGAAGGCCGTCCTGCGCGTGGTGCGCAATCTGGCCATGTTCAATGGCGTCATCATCGTGCTGCTGGTGGGGTATGCATACGCTCTCAAGTTGCCGCTGGGTGAGATCATTCCCCTGGTGCTCACCGCGGTTCTGGCGTCGATCCCCGTGGCGTTGCCTGCCACCTTTACCCTTGCCGCGGCGCTCGGCGCGCGTGCTCTGGCACATCTGGGCGTCCTTCCAACGCGGCTTTCCGCCGTGGATGAAGCGGCAAGCATTGACGTCCTGTGCGCGGATAAGACCGGCACACTGACTCGCAACGAGCTGAAGGTAACCGCCATACACCCTATGCCCGGCTTCGACGAATCACACGTGCTGGGAATCGCTGCCCTCGCCAGTTCGGATGGCGGGCAGGATCCCGTCGATGCGGCCATTCGCTCCGCCGCCGCGCAGGCCGTCACCTCCGATCTGCCGAAGCTAAGCAAATTTAAGCCTTTCGATTCTGCCACGAAGATGTCCGAGGCCACGGCTGTGGATACGAGCGGCGCGACGGTGCGTGCCGTGAAGGGAGCCTTTGCCGCAGTCGCGGGCCTCGCCGAAGCATCGCCCGATGCATCCACGATCGCGAATCAACTGGAGGCACAGGGCTTCAGGGTGCTGGCCGTCGCGGTGGGACCGCCGGGTGCAGTGAAGCTCGCGGGAATCATCGCTCTCAGCGATCCGCCTCGACCCGATTCGGCGGCGCTTATAGCGGAGTTGCGCACGTTGGGCGTCCGCACCGTCATGGTGACGGGCGATGCCCCTGCGACAGCAGCAATCGTAGCTCGCGCGGTAGGTCTCGATGGAGCTGTGTCGCCGCCCGGACCCATCCCCGACGCCGTACATCCCGAGGATTTCGCAGTCTTCGGCGGCGTCCTCCCAGAAGGAAAGTACAACCTCGTCAAGGCGTTCCAAAAGGGCGGCCACACGGTGGGTATGTGCGGCGACGGCGCCAACGATGCGCCCGCGCTGCGCCAGGCACAGATGGGAATCGCGGTGTCAACCGCGACTGATGTTGCCAAGTCGGCGGCCGGCATCGTGCTAACCCAACCAGGACTTGGCGGCATCGTCGCTTCGGTAAAGGAAGGCCGCGTGACGTTCCAGCGCATCCTGACTTATGCTCTAAACTCGGTGACCAAGAAGACGGTGCAGGTGCTCTTTCTGGCGGTGGGCCTGGTCATGACCGGACAGGCGATCCTGACTCCCATGTTGATGGTGATCATCATGCTCACCGGCGATCTCCTGGGCATGTCCTTGACGACGGACAACGTGCGGCCGTCCCCGAGGCCCAATGCCTGGCGAATCGGCGAATTGACGATCGCGGGTGTCTTCATGGGAATCTCCGAGCTGGTCTTTTGCATCGCCGTCCTGGCCATCGCGAAATTCCGCCTGGGTTTTGGAATCGAAACGCTAAGAACGTTGGCCTTCGTGACCATCGTGTTCGGCAATCAAGCAACGACCTATACCAATCGTGAACGCCAGCGCCTGGGGTCCGCTCGTCCAAGCCGGTGGCTCATCGGGTCGTCGGTAGTTGATGTGCTGATTGCCTCAACACTGGCAACTTGCGGAATCGCCATGACTCCTCTGCCTATACTTGTTGTGGGAGGAATACTCGTGGCGGCAGCGGTCTTTGCCTGCATCTTGGACGTCGCCAAAGTCCCCGTGTTCAAACGCTTCAGGATCGCGTAGCGGTTCAGTGCAGGAAATGGCGGGACAGGACTACTGCACAGAACGTGGCGAAGCCGAGGAGGATCAGGACGAGGATGGCGTTGACGAGGCGGAAGAACGTCGGGCCGATACGCTGAGGGATGAAGCGAACGACGACGGTCAGCGTGGTGAACCAAGTCATCAGGCCGGCGGCCACCATCAGGATTCCCCACTCAGGGGCTTTGGAGCCGACGATGGAGTGCGCGAAAGGGAGCCAGTTGGAGGTGACCCCAACCCAGTAAGCCATGGTTATGGGGTTGAAGATGGTCAGGCCGGCGCCGGCGGCGACATCGGAGAGCAAATGCGCGGGGACGGTGCTCTTGTCCCAGAGTTTGCGGGCTCTGGAGTGAGGCCGCAGCGGTTCCTTGACGGCCCGGACAAGGAAGTAGATCCCCAGCGGAAGCAGGACGACCACGCCGACGGCCGCGAGGGCGATCCGGAGAGTCGGGTTGGAGAGGTCGGAGAGGAGATAGTGACCGCCCAGGAGGACCAGGGAAAAGAGAATCAGGTCGCCGGCGACGGAGCCGATTGCGCAGGCGAGGGTACGGCGCCAACCGCCGATCATGCCGCGACGGATGGCCAGCATGTTGACCGGGCCCATCGGGGCGGCCGACGCCAGTCCCATGAAAAACGCGGCCGCGAGCACGTGGATGTCAGCGAGGAACACCATGTTGAGGCAGCCAGGTAGAATAAGCTTACATTCTACACGGCATTCTCGCGGTCAGGAATGTTCACCCGAGGGCCCCCAACTGAGCCGTTCGAGCGCATTTTTCGCCTTGGCCCGTCCCCGCGATTGGCGGATGCCGCACACGTGCCGATGTTCGGCATGGAACATCCTCGGCAATTGCTAGGGACCCCGGACGGCAGCCCCCGCATAAACTAATATGAGCACTACTGACCAGACGCGTGTGCCTTCCGGTACAGACACGCGAGGCGCGTTCGATTTATAAAATGTTAGAGGTCAGGATGCGGTTCGAGAAGGGGCCTCTGGAGGCAACTCGCTTGAGCAGACATACGCTCACTTTCAATTCCCGGGCCTTCCTCAGAAGGATCGGCACTCAAAAGACGACGCGGGAGTACCAAGACCGGCAGGTCGTCTATTCGCGAGGGGACGCGGCGGATGCGATGTTCCACATCCAGAATGGCAGCGTGAAGCTTGTGGTGGCATCGCCGCGCGGCAAGTTGGCTGTCACCGCCATTTTGGGGCCAGGCGACTTGTTTGGAGAGGGTTGTCTGGCGAAACAATCACTGCGGGTGTCGGGCGCCACGGCGACTCAACGATCGACGATCTCCCGCGTGAATAAGGGGTTTCTTATTCGCCTCATCCATCGAGAGCCTGCCTTTGCAAAGCTTTTTATCTCCTACCTGCTTTCTCGTATGGTTCGCGTGGAAGAAGATTTCGTGGATCGACTCTTCAATTTCAGCGAGAAACGCCTGGCCCGGATCCTCTTGCTGTTTGCGCGTTTTGGCAAGGAAAGTGGAGACGGAACTCCATTTCCCAAAATCAATCAGGAACAATTGGCCCAAATGGTCGGCACCACCCGGTCGCGGGTCTGTTGTTCGGGCAAAAAGCGGCGGAGGGTGAATTCGCACGGCAACTCCAAGCCTTGGTGGGTGCGACGGGTGCAAGAGCTATCCAAGCGATCCTCCGGAGCGCGAGTCGGCCCGCGCTTGGCATCATTGCCGGCACATTTGGAATCGGAACTCTATTGGCCGGTGCGTCCGGCGCCTTTGTTGAGCTTCACGACGCGCTCAATAAGATCTGGAGAGTTCAGCGGAGATCAGAAAGTACCCTCATGGACTAGCAGGACCGTCAGGCGGTACCACCGGGGGAGGGGCGTTGGGTAACAACTGCCGGTAAACGATTCGCAAAGTAGCGAGCACCGGAACCGAAAGAAAGCTGCCGGCAATGCCTGCGATTGAGCCGCCCGCCAGGACTCCGAAGATGACCAGCAAAGGATGCAGTTTCATGCCGGCGCTGAGCAAATGCGGTGACACAATATAATCCTGGAATAAGCGGAACGCCACAAGGAACGCGAAGGTCGCGAGCAGGTGGTGGGAGCCGCTCAAGCCGGCAACGAGCAAGACGATGACGGCCCCAGCCAGAGGACCCACCATGGGAACAAATTCCAGAGGAAAAGCGATAGCTGCCAACAGAATCCCGTACGGAACGTCCATGATCGAGAAAAAGAGTCCATAAGCCAAAGATGCCACGACTCCCAACAATACCAACGCCCGCATGTATTGTGCCAGCAGCAAGTGCAGGTCAGCGGCAATTCTCTGCACCGTGTCGCGGCGGGAGCCTTCGGCAAGAACGCCCAGTACGGAACTGCGCATCTGCCGCCCGTCTTTCAAGAAGAAGAAACTGAGAATCGGAACCAAGACGATAAAGATGAGGCTTCCAGCGCGCGCGATGACCCCTAAGGCGGCATTCGGCACCAGCGCCAAAAGCTCTCGCGAATGATCGACCAATTGCTTTTGCACAGTCGAAACGACAGTGCTCTTCAGCGTCGGAGCGGAGGGTGAAACGGCGGGCGCGATCGAAGGCTCTAATTTCGAAAGAAGGTCTGGAACCCTGGATGCCAGCGTGTTCGCCTCGTGGACTACACGAGAGCCGATCGCAATTCCAACCACCAACAGAAACCCGACCAGCGCGAGGTAGACGAAGGTGAGCGCCAGCACCTTTGACCGCCCCGGCAGCCGCCGATCCAGAACCTTGACCAGTGGCCAGAGAAGGTAGGCGAACAGCAGTGCCACAATAAAGATAAACAAAGTCTCGCGAATGCGGTACAGCAGTCCCACCGCGAGGAGGATGAAAACCGCTGTCCAGGTGTAACGCGCGGCGCCGCGATCAAGACCAAGCAAGATTCTTCTCCCTCAGCCACTCTCCGTAAGCGTTTTCAAGTGGCCTCGGCCCCGGCACAGGCCAACCGTGGGTATCCGCAGGCTTTAACCTGCGCATGTCAGAGCCCGCCCAACCCCCAGCCCCAACGGGGTTGACCCTGCGAAGGTTCGGCCCCCAAGGGCGGGAACTTTCTCTCAGTTTCCATTTCCGCAGGTTTCACCTACGGCTACTCGCGTCCCACTAGGCGGGACTCGGATGAGTTGACTTGGCGATGCGCTTCGGTAAGCGCCTAGGGAGTCTTCCAACCACTGGTGGTTTGCGACGTTGGGCCGCTCTAGAGAATTCCGGATGGAGAGCTGCAACCCTTTTGTCCGCAGAGCGGCTGATGTTAGTCGGGGCGCCGTGCACCCCTTTCATCCAAGTGGCGGCTTCTGCACGTTCATCTCCCGTGGGCGGGTAGATCAGAGCCAGCCCATCACGGCAAGCATCGGCGGCACGTGTGAACTGACCCTGGTTCATCAGGATGAAGTCAAGGGCCTGACCCAACTGATCAGACTGAAAGCTGTTGCTGAAACGTACCCCTGTTGGGTGAGTCGGAGAAGTCCCGGTCCAGTATTCGCACACCCTATTCTGATGACCCGCGGGATCAACCGACCATACGTTCAGGTAATCCAACGAAGTTCCAGGTTCACATTGGTATTCAACCCGTGCTGAACATGCGTCGCTGACTTTCTTCAAGTCATCCCAGCCCAGAATTACTGCCAACCCCAGCGCCTTGTCCAATTCCATGTTGATTCTCCCTTCCGAACGATTCACTTTGGTAGCCTCGGAATTGCGCGGTGCCGAAGAGATCGGTCAAGCATCAGCGCGAAGAAGTTCGCTTGCGCCGAAGACCCGTCAGCAACGAGCTCGGTGATCTTATACTTCACGTCACGCGAAACCATCGTGCAGGGGCCGAGTATCCGGACACGGGCGGTGGCTTCCGAAGCCGTCTGCAGCCCCATTCCGCCGACGTTGCCGTAGCGCAGTGCGATGCGCACGTCTCGCACCCACCAAGAGGGAGCCTTCGCTGGCTCGCCCTCGGTGCGACGAAGCAGGTAGCAGTTGGCATCCACCCAGATGTTCCCGCGCAACCAGATAGAAAAAGCTCCGCCCCGCTTCACAAATCTTGGACCAAGGGGATTGCGGCATAGGTTCACCCTGTGCGATCATTCGCCGCCTTACGAAAAAGATCGTCGACGCGTGAGCAGGTTCCAGACCAACCAAATCACTGCAACCACGAGCAAAAGGTGAATGAGACCTCCGCCCACGTGAAAGCTAAAGCCCAGCAGCCACATAACCATCAGAACCACGAAAATTGTCCAAAGCATGTTCATCCTCCCGCCTAACATCCGTCTCCAGGCAGATCCCGGATGGAAGTTGGAGATTTACTTCTCACACCTCATCCTTTATAGCGTGGGGTAGTTCGCGTGTCAGTCCTGTACTGCACACTTGGCTGGTCACAATTGCTCAACGGAAAATCGCTGGAAATGCGCCGCCGAAGTTGCGCCGCAGTTGCTCGGGTGAACTCATGGCCAGGATGGCCATGCCACAAGGACGGGCTTCCTCCTTTCGCGGGAATGAGTGCTTCGAAGGGGATTCCACACGGATATCGGCTGGTTATGAGGCTTGAGCTTGACGGTTCTGACGGGACGCGGTGACGTTCCAGATGTACAGGAAGTTGGCGTCGCTCGCGGTTGCCACCGTCCGCCCTGCTTTCCGGGTTGCACGATTCAGGGCTGAGCGCACCTTCTCTTTGCTTTCCACCAATTCCGACAAGGGAACTTTGATCGCAGAGCCGTCCTGCAACTTGTCGAGATCACTGAGTATGGTGGACACAATCTTCTGGTGCTTCCCTTTGCGCCCTTGCGGGACGCTTGCTTGCGCCATGGTCTTGAAATGAGCTGGAGCTTTGTCGGTCCTGGGACTCATACTCTCCTCCGCGACCACAAAACGTTAAATCTTCGTAGCCTTATCGTATCTCAACGTAACCATAACTGCAAGTACACAATCGAACCGCGGAAGTATCGGGCCAATGCCCCTGCTAACAGCACGGACCGCCAACTAGGGGAGGGCGTTAATTCATCTGTTAATGGGCTAGAAAAGATTTCACAAAGAGTTAACCCGTATCGATTATGGCCTGATAAGCTTTATACGAAAGAAAGGATAAATACCGATGACTAAACCAAAAGACGCAAAGACACATTTCGAGCAGGTGCCGCTGGAGATCGTCAAAAAGATTGCGGAGGAAGAGATTCCCGACAAGGAAGCGACGGGAACCGGCCGCACCGTCGAACCTCCGGCAAAAGACTGCTCCGCATTCCCACGTTTCAGGCGAGCCCCGGTGAATGCCCTTTGAAACCCGTTTCGTGAAACCCCTGAAGGGACACCGAAGGTGGACGAACGTCAAGAAAGACAAACGGAACCTTACGCGCGAGCCCGAAAAGTTCGCGACCCTGCAACGCTCATGAAACTCACGGATGAGAAAATATTATGACGCGCGGAGAAAGGATGAGGTCGTAATGACGACACAAACACAGAAGAGCTCAATTAAGGGTGACAAGGCCAGTGGCAAAGGCAAGCCACCACTTGCTACAGCGAACGGGAAGACTCCGCCCATCGATTGGGCGGCATTCCTCGCCGGAATCTCGCACGGGAAAACCGCTCTAGAATACGGGGCGAACCGTACGATCTTCACGCAGGGAGACTCTGCGGATTCCGTGTGGTATCTCCACAAAGGCAAGGTGAAACTCGCGGTGACCTCCCAACAAGGCAAGGAAGCAATCGTCACCGTTCTGGGCGCCAACGAGTTCTTCGGCGAGGGATGCTTGGCAGGCCAGTCGTTGCGCATCTCCACGGCTATAGCGGTGACGGATTGCTCTCTTTGTAGGATCGAGAAGTCGCTGATGGTGCGTCTGCTCCACGAGCAGCACGGAATCGCGGAATTGTTCATCACGCACCTGCTTTCACGCAACATTCGATTTGAAGGGGATCTGGTCGACCAGCTTTTCAACTCCAGTGAGAAGCGCCTGGCCCGGATTCTCCTATTGCTGGCGCATTTTGGCAAGGAAAGCAGAACCGAAACTGTCCATCCTGGAATCAATCAAGAACACCTGGCCCAAATGGTGGGCACCACCCGTTCGCGGGTCAGCCATTTCATGAACAAGTTCCGGGCGCTGGGCTTTATCGATTACGAGGGCAGCAGCGCGTTGACGGTTAACAGCGGCCTCTTGAGCGTGGTCCTGAGCGATTAGTTCGGATTTCTCCTTCCTCGTCCCGGCAGGGGGGTGAGAAGAACCGCAGACCGCAACGAGAAACCAAGCGCCCGTCCATTGCAAATCCCCGGCAAATTCCCACAGCCTCCAGGCTGTAGTTTCTCCCCGGAACTCAGGTGAGCAATTTTGACCTAACAGGTGAGCCGCACTGAACTGACACTCATGCGCATAAGCGGTATAACAAGTGTGCCTCGAGAATCCAGTGAGAGGCAGATGCGACATGAGTCGGAGGCAACACCTATGAAACAAAATCGAGTGATCAGCACAACAGTTCTGTTTCTACTTCTCGGAGCCGCCATTCCTGCAATAGCACAAAAAGGCGAGGAGGAAAAGGGCGGAGGCGGTGAAAAGGCTCAGCCGGCGCAACACGAGGCGCAACCGCAGCAACACGCACAGAAAGCGCAACCGCAACAGCGCGCGCAGAAAGCCCAACCGCAACAGCGCGCGCAGAAAGCCCAACCGCAGGAGCACGCACAGAAAGCGCAACCGCAACAGCGCGCGCAGAAAGCCCAACCGCAGCAGCGCGCACAGAAAGCGCAGCCACAGCAACGCGCGCAGCAAGCGCAGCAATCCGGAAGGCAGCAGGGGCAGACCGTTGCTTCCAACAGTGGCGGAGGCCATTATGGCCGAATTTCTGACAGCAGTTACCGTGCCCATTTCGGTCATGAACACTCGTTCCGTATGAAGCGTCCCAGGATGATCAACGGGTATAACCGTTTTCAGTACGGCGGCTATTGGTTCGGGTTCAATCAAGGATGGCCGGCAGGCTGGAGCTACGACGACACCGTTTATGTCGAGTACCTTGATGGCGCCTATTATTTGTGTGACCTGAGGTTTCCCGGCGTTCAGATTACCCTCAACATGTTCTAACGATTTATCCAGCAGACCTTCGGGGGGGATTCAATTCGGCGGGGGCCGGATGGGTTCGCCCGAGAGGGGAAGCTGGATGAGTCTGACGGCTAGTCACTCCCGTGGGGCCGACAAAGAAGCTGCCAGAAGCACGCTTTCGAAAGTGTGAAGCGGAGGCTGCGCATGAGCGAAGAGGGCAGTGGTGCAACGAATCTGGGATTCTCTCTTGCGGGGCTGGGTATGGGAGCAATTGCGGCCCTGTTACTTGCTCTCAAGTCTGGGAAAGAGGCTCGGGAGTAGATTGCCGGGAAAGCAGAAGAGGGCCGGGACTACGTTAAGGCCAAGACGGAAGACTTGCACCGCCAGGCGGAAGGGGCTGCGGAGAAAGGCAAGGGTGTCGTGACCAAGCGGAAGGAGCTTCTCTCAGCAGCGCTGGAAGCGGGTAAGCAGGCACACCAGGAAGAAAAGCCAAGGACAAGTGAGAGGCTGGGCCCAGAAGGACTGGTGAGCGAACCATGCAGCAAACTACCGGGTTGACCATTGTGCTCTGCCTTGTGGCCGTGGCGGTACTGATCCAGGCTGGGATGACGATCATGATATGGTTAGGCTTGCGAAAAATTCCTGGCCAGCTTGAGGCTGCGCGCGACAACTTTAAGCAACGGTTTGATCCGCTGGTGCAATCGGTCACGGAGATTCTAACCAACGCCCGCGAGCCTCTGCGGGCCTTTACCACGAACCTGGCCGAGATCAGCAAAATGCTTCGCGAACGCACCAGTGACGTGGATGGACTGGTGGCCAAACTCGTGGACAAATCACGCGCGTAGGTCATTCGCACGGACCGGATGGTTTCCGATCTCGTTCAGAAGGTTGAAACTACCTCGGACGCCGTGCAGCGCGGAGTGCTGGCGCCGATCCAGGAAGTTTCGGCCATCATTAAAGGCATGCAAGCGGGCTTGGAGTTCCTGTTCTCGTGCAGGCGGACGACCAGCGTCAGCGAGGCAGCGCGGGACGAACGACTTTCCCCTTAACTCGACATCGAGAGCGCCAAGGCTGCCGATACCCGCCCTGGCTGTTTTGCGCGCGCTCCCAGCGCTGGACACGCCAAGACTCGCCTGATCCCTGCGCTTGGACAAATATCTGGGTCGGGAGTAAATGGCCAACGCTGGAGACGTGCTCGTTATTCGGTCTTCAAAAACGTCTCCCACCATACACACTCTGGGGAAAGGGTGTCAGGGGGAAAGGGTGTCAGGTACCCTTTTTTCATCGAAGGACGCGGCTGGCGGGGAGCGCAACCCTGCGGTCTCTGTCCATTCCGGCTCCACGCAACGCAGGGCGAAGCCCTACGCCAGCCTCGAGTGGCCCCGAACGGGGCCAACCGTAAGTAGCCGCAGGTTTTAACCTGCGGATGACGGGAGCGTCCCCAAGTCAGGCCAACCCCAACGGGGTTGACCTCGGACGGGTCCGCCCCTCCAGGGCCGGAACGTTGATGGGCGCTTCAGTTTCCGTAGGTTTCACCTACGGCTACTCAGGGTGTCCCGCTTCGCGGGACGCAACCCACACCGCCGCATTGACTGAAGGTGGCTCTTACATTAGCGCGTATGGGTTCGCGAACCGCCCCTGCTCCGCCTGCGCTAATGGCCTATCAGTGTAGTGTTACACTCTGGTCTTGACAACTGGGCTCGGCTTGTGATACTCTATTAGGGTTGTGAACGTCCGTTTCAGCTCGCGTGGGGACGGCTCGCCTACCGCCCCTGCTCCCAATCTTCCAACCCATGGAGTTACTATGTCCTTACTTAAATCTACTTGTCTTACTCCCCAGCGGCTCGACGCCGCTCGGCGCAATTCGCAGCGCTCCACCGGGCCTCGCAGCCAGGCCGGAAAAGAGCGCATGAAAATGAACGCCCTGAAGCACGGCTGCGATGCCGCGCGCGAAAACGAGGCCGCCGTCATGCGCGCCCTGGGCGAAGATCCCGAACGGTACGCAGCCTTGCAGCGGGAACTCGCCGCCACCTACGGCCCCGGCGACGCCCTCTGGGACCACCTAATCGCCGACCTGGGCAAGCTCTACTGGCGGCGCAACCGCATCGAGCGCATGGAGACGGGCCTGATGCGCCGCGCCCTCCAGGCGGTCGAAGAGCGGCAGCGCGCCCGCCGCGACCAGATCGCCGCCGCCACCTTCGATGCCTCGAGTTCCCTGGCCACCGACCCCAAACTGGCCGTGCCCGCCGAGCCCTGCGCGCGCCTGCGCCAGCAACTCTCGCGGTGGACGGCCATCCACGAGCAGTTGCGGCAGGGGATGGTCACGTCGAGGCAGTATCGCGTGATCCAAAACTCTCTGGGGACAGCCCCGGGCTGGCGGCCGGCGCGGATTGCCGAACTGATGTTGCTGTTCAGCAATCGGGCCTGCTGCCTGGCAAATAACGACAAGGAAAGGTTAAAGGAACGCGTGAACGAAATGGGCGGCGAGGCCAATGTGGAGGTGCTGTGGCGGGAACTGCTGCGCCTGCTGGAGGAGGAGATCGCGGCGGTGCAGGCGGCGTTCGAGGAGGAGGTCGCGGTGCAGGAGGAGAAGGACGAGATCGAGCGGGACTGCTGCCTGGCGCCGGAGGGGAAGACTTGGGAGATGCTGCTGCGGCAGGAAGCGGCGCTGGACCGCTCGATTGACCGCAAGGTGAGGATTATCCTGGCCATGCGCCAAGAACATGCCCGCCAGTGTAGGGGCGGTTCGCGAACCGCCCGTGCGGGCACGCCATGGCGTGCCCCTACCCAGGAGGCCAGCCCTCCCGGCAATGAGCCGGACGACCGCGCGACCGAGGAACTGAGTAAGGTCGTGGGGCTCGAGGGTGGCGCAGGCACACCGTCCAGTGTCTGCGATTCAGGGCAGGGTAGTGAAGCGCTACCTTCCCTTCGGGAAACGCAGACCCCAAACGGCGGGGGTCTGCGCCAGCCAGCCAGCGCTACCCAGACAGAAAGTCCGGCAGAGGAGAACGGCGGCGAAACCTCAAAATCGCTGGAACAAAGCCAGCATGTCATTGAAAACAAAGCACCGGCCACAAAGGGGGTGCGCGAATGAGGCGTCCGGCGGCACCCATTTCCTTTGCCGGCTCCCAGCTCGGCGAAGCTTTCTTCCCGCCGCGCAGTACAATAGCGCCTGCTGGTAAAAGGAGAGGGGCATGTCCGAAATGATCATTCGTCCGACTATGAAATTCATATACATGGGCTACGTGGTCACGGTTCTGATCGTGACGGCTTTGGTTATTGTGATGATGCGTTTGCAATGGCCGCCGTCGATTCCGCCGGCATGGCAGCCTTGGATTCCTTGGTTGCCCGTGTTTCTTCTGCTCTGGCCGCTGAAACGCCACGTCCGCAACCGCCTGACCAAGATGACGATCCTCGATGACCGGCTGCGGTACGAAACGGGGCTTCTGAGCAGGACCACCCGCACCATCCTGGTCTCGCGAGTGCAGGATGTGACGGTGCATCAGCGAGTTGGTCAAAGAATTTTCGGACTGGGGGATCTTTCGATCGAGACCGCGGGTGAGGCGAGCAGGCTGACAATTTCCCAAGTCGACCGGCCGCGGGAAATCGCGGACCGTATCAACCAAATCTCCGGGAGACACCACTCAAAAGACCAACTCACATGACAGTGGGTCACGGCACGGACGCGGTGGCGTGGGCTTTTCAGAATCGCACGAGCCCACGCCGGGCTGACTATACCGCGGCTACATCCTCGACGGTAACACTTGCGCCGACACATCTAGGCTACTGTGATTTTGGAACGGTAGCGGGAGACTCGGGAACCGGCAGTTCTGCGGTGGTTTTGGGTGCAGTGCTATTCTGCGGCAGCTTCGCAGCCGGCATTTCAGTGCCGCTAGGGTAAACGAGAATCTGGATTGTGCCCCAGCCGCTTTCAGGGCTCGTGCCACTCTTCTTCCCCATTGCCAGTGTCTTGAGCCGCCGATCATCGAAACCGAAATTCTCAACAAGGTACTCGCGCACCACCAGGGCGCGACCCTGGGTCAGGACCAAGTCCTTCCCGGCATCTCCTTCCATGCTGGACAACGCAGCCACCACGGCAACCCCAAAGTCAGTATCGGTCAGGAAATCGCCAACAGCGTTCAGAGACTTCTGGTTCTTCAGCTTGGCCGTGTCTACCTTACCGAAGAGTTGCTTTGCCTCGAATGTAAACGTTTTCTGGGGCGCGCCCTGGGGAAGGCTGACGATTTCATCTTTCGCCAGCTCTGCGGAATCTTCATAACCGCGATTCTTAAAATACCCGCGCACGAAGAAGTTGTGTTTCATCGCCTCCATGTTCTCCTGGAAATCGGTGACCCCCGCTTGCGCATGGGCTACAACATCACGGATTCCGTCCATCGTTTGATTAAGCTCGAGATAGGCCGTCTTATCGTTGATCAACGCCCCGATAGTCCCTTGGCCATGGTCGATCTTGGCGCTGACCGAGTTTAAACTCGCGGTCGCCTGCGTAACGTTTTTGATGGCTTGCTGGCTGCTATCCAGCATATCCTCCGACTTCTTAATCAGGTCGGACATGGCGAGCGGAGGATGGCTGGCGATGGTATCACCGTCGCGCACGTTGGCCACCCCAGCAGATCCAAACGAGATCGCCATGTACTCGTTGCCCAGCAGGCCCTCGGTTTCGATTGACGCTACGGAGTCCTGCTTGATGATGTCGTGGGTCGAGCTGTCGAGGTCCATGACCACCGTGACCTTGCCGCTCGTGTTATGAGGCAACTCAATACTGTGCACGGTTCCGCGGTAAACACCACCCACCCGAACCCCGGCCCCCACGTCCAAGCCCACCACGTTGCTGAACTGCGCCTTCAATCGGTACGTGGAACTAAAAAGGTATTGCTTGTTACCGATGATAAAGGTTCCAACTGCTAGAATCGCCAGCGTCGTAACGATGAAAGCTCCCAACCGCGCCGCTCTCGACATATGTCCTCCTAACAGGTTGATGGGTGTTGTAGCACTGAGCTTTAGCTCCGTACGTGCCGACCTAAGGCAGGCGCTACATTGTTTTTCATCAACCTCCTACCTAGCGTCCCGCCGCATAAAGTCTACGACAAACTTGTCGTGACTTTTCTCCAGGTCCTCGAAGGCGCCTTCGATCACTATATTTCCTTGGTGGAGCAATGCCAGCTGGCCGGCGATGGTTTTTGCGCTTTGCAAATCGTGCGTGACCACGATGGACGCCATGGCATGCTCCTTTTGCAGCTTAAGAACCAGCTCATCAATCTCGCCGGAGGTAATAGGATCCAGACCCGCGGTGGGTTCATCGAGCAGCAGAATATCAGGGTCGAGCGCCAGCGCCCGCGCCAGCCCTACTCGCTTCTGCATGCCGCCGGAAATATCGGAAGGCATCTTCTTGAGATCACCCTCCATACCCACACTCTCCAGTAATTCCTTGACTCGCTCCCGCCGCTCGGACTCCCGCATGCGTGTATTGTGCTTCAGTGGAAAGGCCACATTCTCGGCCACCGTGAGCGAATCGTAGAGCGCCGCCTGCTGGAACAAAAAACCCATCTTCTTGCGGATTTCATTGAGCTTGCCCAGATTGATTCCAGTAATCTCCTGCCCGTGGATATTCACCGAGCCCGCGTCCGGTTTCTCGAGCCCGATGATGATCTTCAACAAAACACTCTTGCCGGTCCCACTGCGGCCGAGCACCGCCAGCGTTTCACCGCGGGCGACGGTCAGGTCAATCCCGTTCAGGACCACCTGGGCGCCGAAGGACTTGTGCAGACCGCGCAGGAGCACGGGCGGCTCGCCATTCCTTTTCTCAAAGTTCGCTATCACGATGCGGTTACAGGCCCCTTTCAGTGCCGCGTTGCGAACTCTTCAGCGCCGGTCTTCAGGGAAAGAACATGACAATCAGTTTCACCAGGATAACGTCAGCCAGGATTACAAAGAGCGAAGATAAGACCACTGCGCTCGTCGCCGTGCGCCCCACGCCCTCAGTGCCTCCCCGCGTCCGCATTCCCTGAAAGCACGCCACCAGCCCGATGATCAGGCCGAATACCGCGGTTTTGAAGGTTGGCGGCAGAAAATCGTTGAAGGCAAAAGCGCTGAAGCCGTTGTGGACGAACTGATAGAAGGTTATCGGCTCAGCCATGGCATCGGCCACCCACGCCATGACCACCCCGCAGAAATCGGCGGCAAGGGTCAAAAGTGGCAGCACCAGAATGCAAGCTAGAATGCGGGTTGCAGCCAGCAGCCTAAAGGGATTTACGGCCGATGCCTCGATGGCGTCAATCTGCTCCGTGACCTTCATCGATCCCAACTCAGCGCCGATGCCAGCTCCCGCTCGGCCGCAGACGATCAAGGCGGTAATGATAGGACCGATCTCATGGACGATCGAGAACACAACGGCGGCGGGAAGCAAAGAGTTGGCGCCGAATCGAACCAGGCTGGCGCGGGTTTCAAGGGAGAAGATGGCGCCGACGGCGGCGCCCGCCAAAGCCACGAGAGGAAACGATTTTGATCCTATCTCGTCGATTTGCCGGGCAAGCTCGCGGATTTCAAAAGGCGGCGTCAGGCCAGATCGCAGAACTTGCCAAGAAAAAAGGCCCAGTTCACCGAACCATTCGAAAAACCCGTTGATCGGACCCGTGCTGGAACTCGCAGTGGTGGACATGGGTTCAACCTACAACACGTACTGCAGTCGGATGTAAGCCGCGGCGGCGCGTACGCGCACAGCCTCCTTTTTGTCGTCCAGCAGGGGGACCAAGTTCTGCCGTAATCGTGGGAAGGGATGCATCGCAACCAGGTGAACGGCCGCAGCGCGCACTGACCACTCCTTGTCCGACAACGCCGATCCGACCGCATCAGCCAGGGCTGGATCATGCGAGCCTCCGATGAGCAGCAGAGAGGCGGCCCGGGCCGAAGAATCAGGAGCTGAAAGGATGCCCTGTGCCGAAGATAATCCGAACCCAAGACCCGGCACGGGAGCGAAACCCGCTGCCTCGATGCCGACGGCAATAAGAAGCTTGGTGGGAGTGTGCAACATGCGCAAGCTGCTGCGTTTCTCTTTGCTGAGATAGCTTGAGGACGCTTTAGACTCCTTGCTCACCACGGCGAGAAGAAACTCCACTCCCTCAGGATCGTGGAGTTGGTACAGCACCTTGGCTGCGGCGAAGTCAACTTCGGGAACGGGATCCTGTAGAGCTTTTTTCAAGAGGGCAATGGTACGATTATCCTTGAAGTCACCCAGAGTTACAACCACTGCAATCCGAACCGAGGAGTCGTGGTCATCGAGCATCGGGGCGAGAGACTCAAGAGCGTTATCTTTAACCCCCACCAGGCTCAGGGCCTGCGCCGCGCCTACTCGAACGTCCGGATTCCCGTCGTGGGCAGCGTCGTTCAGCATGCTCCGGCACCTTTGGACGGTATCGACGGGTTGAGTTTGCCCAAACGCCAGGGTCGTGCCCAGCAGCATCAGTATCCAGATTCGCACGGTCATTGACTCCTTCCTATTTTGGGCCTGGGCTGAGGGCAAGGGATTATCGCAAACGAGTAACCCAAACAGGTTCGTGTTGGCGAATCTACACTCAGTGACCTCGTTAAGGATATTCCCGCCGAAACGCGTTGTCTGTTCACAAACGACCAATGGCCTGAGCAATCTTGCACAGCAGACTCCATGAGGTGGAATGAGCAGTTCTGACCAAAGGGGTGAGCGGTTCTGAACTGACACGGAATCAAGCCAAAGGCAAAATGAGAGAGTGCCCCTAGAACAGGTAAATGTTCCGTTGCGAAGTCAAACTGGAAATTCTGATCGAAGCATTTTACTAGTTGAAAGGAGATTCCCATGGGACTGCTTTTGCTAATTGTTGTTCTGCTGCTTTTGTTCGGCGGCGGCGGAGGCTATTACGGATATCGGAGATGGGGTTCGGGAGGCGGCATCGGAATCGTTGGAATGGTGCTGATCGTTCTGGGAGTCATATACGTGTTCGGCGGATTGCGTCTCCCGCATTGAGGTTTCCTGCTTGAAGGCATTCCATGAGTAGACTTTCCCTATGAGGACCAAGAATATAGGAGGAAGTCATGTCGCGTAAAATGAATCGTTGGAAGAACATTCTATTCGTTCCCGCATTAGGAGTATTGTTGCTGGCTGGTGGAGCGGCGTTCGCGCAGGCGAGCGATAACGACCGCCAATGCAACCAACGTATCCGCAAGGCCGAGGAAA
>Ga0326727_10002877_pt1 | contig 56915 bp, 53 predicted proteins | sample MB2enrmetagenome_FD_207643 | JGI IMG/M metagenome (GOLD analysis project Ga0326727, IMG submission 207643) | Lab enriched peat soil microbial communities from McLean, Ithaca, NY, United States - MB29MY | ecosystem: Environmental > Terrestrial > Soil > Wetlands > Peat | place: USA: New York... | reverse complement strand
CCGAGTCTCCCGCGATCCCGAAATCGATGAGTTTGATGTCGTCGTTCTCGTCGACCATGATGTTTTCCGGCTTAAGGTCGCGGTGAACGACACCGTGTTCATGGATGTATTCGAGCGCATCGAGCACTTTGATGGCAATGCGAATTGCGCGGTCCCGACCGATGCGGCCTTCGGAGAGGATTTGTCGCAGCAGGCGCCCTTCGCACCACTCCATCACCATGTAAATGCGCGAACGCTTTTCGCCGCCATAAACGCGCATCACCGTGGGGTGATCGAGCTTTTCGCCGATGGCTGCCTCGCGCTTGAACCGGTCGAAAAGAATTGGATCGGCTTCCATGTCCGGATGCGGAATCTTCAAGGCGACCACGCGATTGTCGCGAACGTCGATGGCACGGAAGATCGAAGCCATGCCGCTGCGGGCGACTGGCGCCTCAATGCGGTAAGAGTCGATTTGCGAACCCGCTTCAATGCTGTCGAGAAGGCCCATTGGGCGTCAGGCTCCGTGCTTTAGCTCTATTTACTCTATCGAGAAATAGCGCCCTGACTCTAAGGAATTCATAAGGCTTCGAAGCGCCGGGGCCAAAGCCCCCGTGTTTTATGCGCTTGCTATGGCACGACTGAACAGGCTGCGGGAAAATGGGGGTAGCAGGCGACATCCTGCGAAGAACGTCCCTCAGGGCTAAAAACCGTCATTGAATCTGCGGCGCTTACGGCCGGCTGAAGCCGTGCCAAGAGAGTTTTCTTCCAGCGGTGAATTCGTGCCCCCATACGACACTGCTTTATGCAACCAGTTCTATGACGACAGGCGATAAGGGCGGCCTCGATACATTCCGACCTGCTCCACCGAGCGGATGCGGATCACCTGCGCCGTCGTGTTGTCGTTGCCATCGAGCTCGACCGCGCGTGCGACAAGCTCGCGGGCAACCTCGTCCACCGGTTTGTTCTGGGAGACGATGGTGGCAATTGTCGCCTCCGGCGTTTCGTCGTGCAGGCCATCGGAGCAAAGAACAAGCACGTCGCCCGGCAGAATGGTCAATGCAGTTGTGTCGGGGGAGACAAACATCTCGGGGCCGAGGGAGCGGATGAGCACGTGGCGCGAATCGGAGTGAGCAATGTCGGTCTCTGAGATGAGTCCCATCTTCTTCTGCTCGTTTACCCACGTGTGGTCCTGCGTGATCTGCCTGGCGATGCCCTTGCGCACCAGGTAACATCGCGAGTCGCCCACGTGAGAAACGACTGCCTGGTCGTGGCGCAGAGCGCAGGCTACCACGGTGGTTGCCATCTTCTTGCCGCGAAACTCCGGGGCCAGCGTGCGGTCATGAACCGCCGCATTGGCATGCTGCACCAGGCGCGGCAGCAAACTGATAAGCATGGCGCCCGATTGCGCCTTTTCAAACTCATGGGTGAGAACGGAGATGGCCGTTGACGAGGCGACTTCGCCCAGATCCAATCCGCCCACGCCGTCAGCTACTGCAAATAGAAATCCATGTGAACGGGCCTGGTGACGCGAATTGGGAATGAACGACCCCATGGCATCTTCGTTATTGGTCCGGATCTTGCCGGGATCACTCGCCTGACCAAACACCACGTCCAACATTGGCCGTTCGCCTCATCGGGGTCCCCACGAACGGACCTTGGAGCGGAATCAGATTAACCGTGCCCATTTTAAGCTGAAGGTGGCCTTCACATTCACTCCAACGGCGAAGACCTGTCGTTGGGGACCCGGTTTGAGGAAAAGGCCATTCGGCGGCTTGCTTTCCAGGGCACATCTGCTCGGATTCCGCTGTAGTTCGCGGGGGTAGTTTCAAGCAATTTGCGTAGTACGCAAAGGGATGCTGTTCGCTAAAAAGGGACTTCAGTTTTAATGCTACTGGGTGGCTTGCCGTTCGCGGCGTTCTGCATCGAGCCGGGAAGGATTGCCACCCAGGAACTGCGTTGGTTTGAGAGCGTTTGACTAGATCTTGGTTGCGAGCTTGGCCCCGAGCAGCACCGCCTTGCCCTTAGCCTTCGACGAGCGCAGGAAGTAGACAGCACCATAGAGGCCCCAGACGGCTGAGATGCCTAGCGCCGAGAGCGGTTCCATCTTGGTTCCGAGATTGAAGAATGGTCCGGCCAAGTAGAAGCCCATGCACACCAGGTTGGCAACAAGGCCGAAGCCCGGAATGAGCGTGTGCTTCAGAAAGCTGTGGTCCGGCCGCTTGTGAAATGCGATCATGCACAGCAGGCAGCTCAGAGCGTACAGAATAAAGGTCCCGAAATTCGACGTCAGCGTGATGGTGAGCAGCGAGTTGGGCAGTGCAGCCATCTTGTCGTGCGTCGAATAGCCGAAACTCGAGAAGATGTTGTGCGGCAGAGCAGCGATCGTCGCATCGGTGGGTGCTCCGGCATCACCAAAGACCATCGTCACCGCGATTACGCCGATCACAGCCGAGATCACAGCCAGTGTCCAGATGGCGCGGCGCGGCGAGAGCGATTCGGCATGAAGCATGCCGAAGTGCTCGGGCGCCTCTTCGTCCTTGCCCATCGCGTAGGTCACGCGAGCGCCGGTGTTCATGCAGCTCAGCGTGGTCCCGATCAGCGCAAGGAAGACCGTTACAGCCTCGGCAATCATGAAGTACTTGCCGTGACCCTGGCCCAGGAGCCAGTCGCCGACGATGATCATCATGTCGCCGATCGGCGCTGCGGACGAAGCCGCGCTTTGCATCGTATACCCCGAGTTGAGGAAGTAATTCGCTGCGAAGTACTCGAACAGGTAGCAGACCAGGCCCTGGATGAGCAGCGATGCGATGACAGCGATGGGAATATGCTTTGTGGGATTCTTTGCTTCGCCTCCCATCGAAGTCACCGATTCGAAGCCGACCAGGATGAGAATGGCCACCGTTGCCTGGATGAACAAGTAGCTGAACTTATGCGGCGCAATGACCGATGAGGCTTTCGTGTGGGTCAGGAAGTTGCCCGACGCATCTGCTTCCGGGTAGGTGATCACGTACGGAACATCTTTCCCTGACGCATCCTTCGCGCACAGCGGAGTGCCACTCGCGTCGCGAATCGTCGAGCCATCCTTTGCGGTGGCGAACTGGCACGTGTAAGTGGAGAGCGTCTGCGAATCGTATTGGAACGCCGTGGGTCCGGTCGCGCCCGACGGGTGGCTGGTGCGATAGCCGAGTGCGAGCACGCTGAAGACAACCAGCGCCGAGATCTGCACAACGTTGATGGCGAGGTTGACCGCGGTCGATGCTCCGGCGCCCTTCGAGGCGATCCAGCCAACGAAAAACGAGAAGACGACCGCGACCAGAGCCATGAACACTGGTCCAGGGTTCGAACCGCTGATGAAGTTGGGATAGAAGAATCCGACCATGTACCCCACGAAGATGCCTGTGGTTGCTACCATCACTCCGGGATAGACCCAGTAGTAAAGGTGCGAGCCCCAGCCGACCACGAACTTCGCGATTCGGGCATACTTGAAGGCCTTGTCCTTCGAAAGCATGGCCTGCTCGGCGTAGTAGTAGCTGGATCCGGTGCCGGGATAGAGCCTGGAGATCTCAGCGTAGGCGACGGCCGTAGCCAAACAGAGCAGCAGAGCGCCGAAGATGCCGAGCCACATTGCCGGAGCCGTTGAAGGCTGCCCTGCGACGCCCGTCGTTGCCTGGATGAAGAACGTGAGCCATAGGAAGGCGCCGGGAGCAATAAGCGCCATTGCGTTGCTGGTCAACCCTGTAAGGCCCAGGGTGGCCTGCATCTGTGGTGCTTTCTGATCTGCCATTGAGATTCTCCTGGAAATTGAATTTCTTGCGTCTGCTCCCGTCGCCTGGGCTTCGGGATCTGTGGCTCGCCCGATTCCTATCCGGGCAAAAGCGGTCAACTTTCCGGGTTAGGTGAATGCTACGAACGCAGTGATGAAGATGAAATGAGGAACCAAGATTCGGCATCAAGTTCGGACTTCAGCCCTGAAATCCTGTTCAGGGCCGGCTACTTTGACGTGTGCCGCCCGAACTCAATCTCAGGGCCTTACCGTTTTGGGGCGAAGATGGCGACCAGTCCGACCGTGAAAGTCGACTGGGAATCCACGAGCCTGCTAGCGCCTTTGTGGAAGAAGGGCGTGTCTGACCAGTCGTGGCGATACTCGGCGCGAGCCAGCAAACCCAGCGGCCAGTGATATTCGCCGGTTCCCGTGAATTCCTTCACAGTCTGGGAAGTGCCGGTCGCGTAACCGTCTGAATCGTCAAAGACTTCAATACGCGCCGCACCAGCAAACTTCGACGAGATTTGTTCGTGCGCCGCGAACGCAACACCTTGCCATTTGTTGGTCTTGTCATCTCCAAGACCGTGATAGATGGAATCCTTGTTCAGGCCGATGTCGTAGTTTATGTAGGCGTTGAACTTCGTATTCGGGGTCAGCAGGATAGTGGTATCGAACAGGTTCCGATATCCGTGCTGGGGCGAGTAGTTTGCAGGGCCCGTGTAGAAATTCGCGTTCCACGTGTATTTGGGCTTGACGTATGCGCTGGTCAGGCCCACCGTTGGGCCACCCACGTCATTGGTGATGTTATTCCAGCCGTTCACCAACTGAACGCCGACTGTCTCGGTCTTAGAAACCGGCATGGAGGTCCTGATGCCGAAGTGATAGTAAGGAATGGCCCAGGCGAACAACAGCGACCGCGAATAATTCCAGTTATCTTTGGACTCGATCACCTCAGCGCCTGCGGAAGTCACCCATTTTCCGAGATCCATCTCAAAGCCCTTCGCCTTCGGCGGCTTCGTGCTGAGGTACGCCTGTTCGACGAGGTAAAGCTGGTTGCTCGTGTTCACCAATCTGTTGGTGCGCCCATAGATCATGTCGACACGCGCGCCGAGCTTGCCCGGATCGTGATTCAACGTCAGCTTAGCCGCGCTCAACCGCCATTGGTTGGTCTTGTCATTGAAGTTGTACAGGTCGTTGGCCTTCCCGTTGGCCGATTCGCTGGGATCGTTGGCGTTGTAGCTGTAATAGCCATCCAGGAATCCGCTTACGTCCATGGGGCCAATACGCCAAGGTTTTGGATCGGGTGCGGCAGCGGTCGGAGCTGCTGCCGGCGCCGCAGGAGCCGGTGTCTGAGCGGCCGGCGCGGCGGAGGTGGTATCTGGCGCCGAAGCCTGCGCACGGGCCGCAATTGCCGACGTGAGCGCCGCTGCGCTCAACGAGAGGAGAATGATGTGATTCAACCTGCTGGATAGAGACACAAGTTCCTCCTGAACAAGAATATGCGTATGAAACGAATGAGATGTCCTGATGAGAGGTGAGGTGGTTGACTCAATCTCTTTGAAGCGGACTACCTTTCAGTCGGCCCTGAATTCACACAGGATTGGCATCCTTGCAATGGCAAAGATGGGGAAGTTATGCGCAGTCAGCGCTGGACTCCGCCTTGAATTTGTCGCTGCGGCTTAAACATAAGTAATGCAAACAACGCATAAAGAAAAGATGAAGATTTCAAAATTGATTTTTCGTTTCCAGACCGCGGCGATGTCTGCTGCAAAGCACGATTCTGGCGCTGCTTCGTGTCCGGCAGGCTTCGTTGCGATTCGGCTCCAGTACGCCAGGCCAAATAAAAAGCAAATAAAGAACTGTTAATATCTAGAACAAATCTCCCTGTGCGCGAAGCAAGCTGAAGACAGGACCGCGAGAGGCGTACGCAGTGAGATCTCTCTGAAGCAGCCGTTCATCCAGAAGTGCAGGAGTGCGGATTCCGGAGAGCCGTACGAGCCGGGCCGCAGATACTCAACTGCATCAGTTGCGCCGGTTTGGCGCGTGCATCCAACCGCCAAGGTGACTTCCACCCAATGGCACTCGACGGAAAGGCCGATCGCTCGTTGTCTGGAACCTACATTCCGCTTCGCGCCGCTTTTGCGGGACAGCGTTCGCGCGTCTCCGGGATGCAAGCTCTGCTTTTTTCGACGGAGTGCGCCCTCGGCATGATCGCGGTTGTAATGCTGGGGGTGATTGCGCACTGGCTGCAATGGCTCCTGCCGGTTGCCGTCCTTCTTTACCTGCTGATCATCGTGCCTACGGCCCTGTGGTGCGGATTCTGGCAGGCGGTCGTCGTTTCTCTTTCGGGCGTCGGAGTGCAGAGCTATTTTGCGTCGCGGCAGCTTCGCACCAATCCCGCCGCCGACCCAACCAATTCCATAACGCTTGTGGCGTTCATTCTTACTGCGCTCGTCATCAGCCGGCTCTCGGCACGCGTTACGGAACATGCACGCGCATCCGACTCGTGGGGCGGCCAAATGGAGGACCTCTACGAGTTCACGCGCCGGACGCTACAGATGAATCTGCACGTGGAGCCCGGCGGGCAGCTTGCCGAGCTGGTCCACGAGATTTTCGCGCTCGAGGCGGTCGTCATCTTCGACGCGGATCTGCACGAGATCTACCAGGCAGGATTCTGGAACGTCGATCCGCAGGAGCTTGCCCAGAACGTCTACTATTTTGAAAGTTCGGCCGATGATCCGGAGACCGGCATCTCGCGTCGCGTCCTGCGGCTCGGCACGGTGCCGATCGGTTCGATTGTCTTACGCGGCGATACCAGCCCGCTGACGAACAACGCTATAGCCTCGCTGATTGCGGTCACATTCGACCGTTACCGAGCCTTTGCGAACGAAACTCGCATCGAGACCGAGCGCCAGACCGAGCAGCTTCGCGCCACGGTGCTTGATGCGCTGGCGCATGAGTACAAGACTCCGCTGACGGCGATCCGAGCCGCATCTACGGGACTCTCGGAGATGGGCAAGCTCTCCGCTGGGCAGAGCGAGCTTGTGTCCCTGATCAACGAACAGGCGGACCTGCTCAATGAACTGACCACGCGCCTGCTAACGACGGCGCGCCTCGATGCCGGCGAAGTCACGGTTCATGCAGAGCCGTTTGGCGTTGCTGCATTGATCGAAGAGATTGTTGCAAGTCTCAGCGATCGGCTGGCCACAATGAAGGTCGCGATCGATCTGCCGGACGACGACCTCGTGCTTTGCTGCGATCGCCGCCTGATGACGATGCTACTCTCGCAGTACATCGACAATGCTTGCAAGTATTCGATATACGGAACGACCATCACCATTCGCGCGGTGCAATCGAAAGCAGAGGTTATTTTCTCGGTGCACAGTTACGGCCCGGTGATTCCGATGGCCGATCGCGAAAGGATCTTCGATCGCTACTATCGTTCTTCGATCTCCTCTAATCGCGCCTCAGGGACGGGCATCGGCTTGTCCGTGGCTAAGCGCGCGGCAACGATCCACGGCGGATATGTTTGGGTCACCAGCGACCAGGACGAAGGCAACACGTTTTATGCGGCCATACCAGCCCAGGCACGAAAGAGGGACTCGTAATGATTCAGCCCGTCATTCGCATTCTGATCGTCGATGATGAACCAGCTATTCGCCGCGCTCTGCGCCCGCCGTTGACCGAGCTGGGCTTCCAGTTCGCCGAGGCTTCGCGCGGGGAAGAGGCGCTGCAGCTTTTGCATTCGGGCGCTTACGACGTGGTGCTCCTCGACATCAACATGCCCGGCATTGGCGGAATCGAAACGCTGCGGCGGATTCGCTCGTTCGCGCCGCGACTTCCGGTGCTGATGCTCACGGTTCGCGAAGGGGAAGAAGAGAAGGTGGAGGCACTCGAACTTGGCGCGGATGACTACATCACCAAGCCGTTCAGCACGCGCGAACTGATCGCGCGTATCCGCACCGCAGTTCGCCGTGTTCACGCGCCGGCTCGCGCCGAGGATGCGCCAATTGAAATCGGCGAGATCCGGCTCACGCCCGCCAAGCGTAGCGTGACCAAGCGCGGCCAGGCTGTTCACCTCACGCGGAAGGAGTACGACATTCTCTATTGCCTGATGAGCCGCGCGGGCCGGGTCGTCTCGTACGCCAAGCTGCTGACCGCCGTGTGGGGAGCAGACTTCCGCGAAGAGGTGGAGTATCTGCGGACTTTCGTTCGCCAATTGCGCAAGAAGATCGAGGACGACCCGTCGAACCCGGTCTACCTTCTCACGGACGTCTATGTCGGCTATCGCTTCGCCGACGCTCAGATGCTGCAGGGCGACACCGGTGAAGCGCCAGCGGCTACAAACGACGTTGCCGAGGAAGTTCCCAGGAACTAGCCATAAAAGCTATGGCAGGCTATTCGTCGTAGTGGAGGAGGCTGAAGACGTCGTACTCCTTGAATCGGTCGCGACCTCTCAGAAAATCCAGTTCTACCGCGAAGGCCAGGCCGGCGATCTCGCCGCCGAGCTGTTTTACGAGCTTTACGGTCGCTTCCATGGTTCCGCCGGTGGCGAGCAGATCGTCAACCAGCACGACGCGCTGGCCGGGCTGGATGGCGTCCATATGGATCTCCAGCGTGTCGGTGCCGTATTCGAGGTCGTAGGTAACGCGCGCAACCGGAGCCGGCAGCTTGCGCGGTTTGCGGACGGGGACGAAACCTGCATTGAGACGGTAGGCGAGGGCCGGTCCGAAGATGAATCCGCGGGCTTCGATGCCGAGCACAAGGTCGATCTTGCGCTCGATGTAATGCGCAGCCAGCGCATCGATCAGCTTGGCGAAGCCGGCCTTGTCTTTGAGCAGCGTGGTGATGTCGTAAAACAGAATCCCGGGCTTGGGAAAATCCGCCACCGTGCGCACCAGCGCCTTCAGAGATTCCACATCAATGGGCTTGATATCAATGGGCTTGATTGTTTCGGGCATGCGTCGGCTCGTTCCTCGAGTCTTTTTGGAATGCGGGAAGAGAACCGGCGGGCTGTCGGATTTGCTTCCTTGAAGATTATAGAAGAACAGTGAGCAGTGCACAGTGAACACTGTTTACAGTGCACTGAAAGCTGCGCATGGCGGTCACCACGCGCCTTCGATGCGGAAGGAGCTCAGGGTTTTGGCTTCGCTGTCGTCAAGGTAGTGTTCGATCAGGCGGTCGACGCGGCTGCCGCGGGGACCACGGCGCAGGCTTTCGCGCAACTCAGCCAGGTCCTCTACCGGACCGGAGGCAACAACCTCCACGTCACCGTCCTCGGTGTTGCGCACCCAGCCGCGCAGGTCGAGCTCGCTGGCTTCGCGATGGACGTACCAGCGAAAGCCAACACCCTGCACACGTCCCTGAATTAAGAAATGAAGAACCATGACTGGACTAACGTCAGTTTTTCAGATGCCCGGCTGGGGGCGCAACCGATGGCGAGAAGAGCGCCGAAAAAACGCACGAGGGGACAACATGGAATGAGGCATCCCTCAGGGGCTGAGCCCTCGGTATGTCAAGCATTTTCCCAGAGCGACGATGTGAGGGGTTGGAGATTGGGGGTGGGGGCGGTGTTTGGCGTTCATCGGCCCGACGGGGGAGGGCTGATGGCGATGGGTGACTCCCAGGCTTTCAACCTGTTCCCGGCCGTCCGAGCCGGGACTGGGTACGCATGGCCGTCTGGCACGCGCGAGGCAGCTCGGGTGCCATCGTTGAACTGGAACTGCCCGGACAGGCGTTCGGATTCGGGGCGATTGGGGCACGCGCTACACTGGACTCACCGATGGTCTTTGTCCTCGATAACTACGATTCGTTCACCTACAACCTTGTGCAGTATCTCGGCGAGTTTGGGGCCAGGGTTGAGGTCCGCCGCAACGACGAGGTTACGGTGGAAGAGGTGGAAGCGCTGCGGCCGGAGCGCATCCTGCTTTCGCCGGGTCCGTGCACGCCAGGTGAGGCGGGGATACTGGTTCCGCTGATTCGGCACATGGCGGGCAAGGTGCCGATTCTGGGTGTGTGCCTGGGGCACCAGGCAATTGGAGAGGCGTTCAGTGGGCAGGTGGTGCGCGCGCATCACCTGATGCACGGCAAAACGAGCAAGGTCGATCACGACGGCAAGGGAGTGTTTGCGGGATTGCCGACGCCCCTGACGTGCACGCGGTACCACTCGCTGATCGTGGCTGAGGAGACGCTGCCGAAGGAACTGGAGGTTACCGCCCGCACGCTGGAGGCAAACGGAGCGGGGAAGGCGGGCGGTTCTGTCATTATGGGGTTGCGCCATCGGACTCTGCCCGTGGAGGGTGTGCAATTTCACCCGGAATCCGTGCTGACCGAGGGGGGTCACCAGATGATTCGTAACTTCCTGGGAATGTAGGCTGCAATGGAAGCTCCGCGCTGGGCGTCGAAATACCAGTTGAATCCGCTGTTGTTGGGGGTTGCGGTTTGCGCCGCATCGCTGGCGTGCGCGCAGGCGCCTCCGCACCAGCCGGGGACCGAGCCGGCTTCGCAGGCGGCTGGCGCTGCGACTTCACAACAAGTGCCGCAGGGTGCGGCGAATGCCGAGGCGGCCGGCGGCGGGCAGTTTGGGTCTACGCAATCGGGGCCGATTGCGATTGTCTCGCTGGACAGCAAGGATCCGGCGAGCGCGGCGTTGGTGACGGGTGCGCTGCAGGTGGCGAATGGACGGGCGATGATCGCCACCAACGGTGCCATCACCGCAGGCGCAAACACAACTGATGTGATGCTGCCGCACCGCGGCGTTCTGCGCGTGTGCTCTTCAACCACGGTGAAGCTGGCGGCCGACGCGAGCGTGCCGCAGGGAGAGGTTCCCGGGCTGATGATGGTGATCGATCACGGCGCCATCGAGGCGAGTTTTGCTACAGGCCGCAACTCCGATGTTCTTCTCACGCCGGATTTCCGCATCCTGATCGGTGGGCCGGGGGCCGCTGACGTGAAGGTGCGGCTGGGACAGCACGGCGATACATGCGTCGATAACGCGGGAGTGAACGCGCCTTACGTGCTGGTGACGAGCGTGTTTGATCAAGGCATTTACCGTGTGCAGCCGGGGCAGCGGGTGATGTTCCAGCATGGCAGCGTGTACGCGGTGGTGGACGAGGAGAAGGAACCGTGCGGGTGCCCGCCGCCGGCACGGCCGAACAGCAACGATTTCCCGGAGGCGCAGAGTGCGGGACTGGCTCCGATGGCGACTCCCGGACCTCCGGGCGTTGTTCCGGCGGGAGTGCCGACGGAAGCGACAGACATATTTGTGCACAAGAGCGGCGAAGCGCCGCCGGCGACGGACACGATTGTGACGGTGAGAGGAACGCCAACTCCGCACATCCAGGCTCCGCCGAAGAAGCAGCCGAAAGTCAAAGGCGAAAAAAAGCCCAACTTCATGACGCGCATGGGGCATTTCTTCCGGCGCCTGTTTGGAGCGGAGTAGGCCGCGATTATTCGTCTTTTCGGGCGGATTCGCTGCCGTAGATCGCATGGCCGTATTCGAGGATGGTGACGAGACAGACCCCCATCCCTCAGAGGGCTGTGAAGCCCTCTTGTCGTGGTGCAGGTTGATGCACGGGCTAAAGGCCGTACCCTCAACCGTGTGAATGCGCGTCATCTCGCGATGCGTGCGCTGGCGCCTTTCATGGCGCGTTCGACTTCGGCGAGTGTCGCCATGCTGGTGTCGCCGGCGGTGGTCATGGCAAGCGCGCCGTGTGCCACGCCGCAGCGAACGGCCCAGTCGATGGGCTTGCCGACGAGGATTCCGTAAATGAGGCCCGAGGCAAAGCTGTCCCCGCCGCCGACGCGGTCGAGAATGTCGAATTCGGCCTGGGGCACGTGCACGATCTGGTCCTGATAGAGCGCGATCGCTCCCCAGGCGTTGCGGCTGGCTGTGCGCGCCGTACGCAGGGTGCTGGCGATGAGCTTCAGGTTTGGATATGCATCCGCCACTTCGCGAAGCATCTCTTCGTATTCGGCGATGGGAAGGACGGCGAAGTCTTCGCTGACGCCCTTGACCTCGACGCCGAGCATGGCGGAAAAGTCTTCTTCGTTGCCCAGCAGCACGTCGACTTTGCGGACGAGGGCGCGGTTCACTTCCTGCGCCTTCGCTTTGCCGCCGATGGACCGCCAGAGGGAATCGCGGTAATTGAGATCGTAGGAGACCGGCGTGCCGTGACGGCGCGCTGCGTCCATGGCTTTGGAGGCGACGTCGGCGGTGGACGATGAGAGTGCCGCGAAGATGCCGCCTGTATGAAACCAGCGCGTGCCACCACCCCGGGAGCTATTACCACGCCCGGAAGCAAAGACCGCATCCTGGGGACTCCGGGATTCATTCTGATCACTTGCGTCGAAGATTGCATCCCAGTCGAAATCGCCGGGCTTTAACTGGCTGACGGCGGTGTGTCCGCGATCGTTGCAACCGGCGGCGGCGCGCATCCCGAATCCTCGCTCGGTAAAGTTGAGGCCGTTGCGGACTGTGCGGCCGACGCCGTCGAAAGGAACCCAGCGAAGGAGGAACGTATCGACGCCTCCCTGCAGGATGCAGTCTTCGACGAGGCGGCCGACGGCGTTGTCGGCGAGCGCGGTGGCGATGGCGGTACGCAGTCCGAAACAGCGTCGGAGCCCGCGGGCCACGTTGTATTCGCCGCCGCCTTCCCACACGGCGAAGTGGCGCGTGGTGTGAATACGGCCTTCGCCGGGGTCGAGACGCAGCATGACTTCGCCAAGGCTGAGGCAGTCCCAGCGACGATTCGCATCCGGAAGCAGAATGAGTTCCATAATCGTGTAATTGATCCAATGAAACTCTAACGCATTCGGCGTGCGGTGGAGATGCCGTGCACCTTGCTCGGGGACGTGGGCCCGCCAGCGCCGGATGAAAGCGAGGCCCGTGATAGATTTTTGGGGTCAGGAGAATGGCTAAACTTGTGCGCGTAAACCAGTGCGCACGCGTTTTTTCTTGGATACCGAGGAGTTCGATGAGTCAGGGTCTGTTTGATTTACGCGGCAGAGTTGCGGTAGTGACGGGCGGTACGAGCGGTATCGGCCACGCAATTTCGCTGGGATTGGCGGAGGCCGGCGCGGACGTTGTACCGAGTTCGCGACGGGCAAAGCAGGTTGAAAAGGCAGCGGCAGAGATCGAAAGGCTGGGCCGGCGGTCGCTGCGCGTGCCGAGCGATGTCCTGGACCGGAGTTCGCTTGAGAAACTGCATGATGCGGTGATCAAGGAATTCGGCAAGGTGGACATCCTGGTGAATGCAGCAGGAGTCACGTGCAAGGCTCCGACGCTGGAGACTTCGGAAGCCGACTGGTCGCGCGTGATCGAGACGAACCTGACGGGGACGCTGCGGGCTTGCCAGGTCTTTGGCAAGACGATGGTGAAGGCGAGGTATGGGCGGATCATCAACATTGCTTCGTTGACGACCTTTGTAGGGTTCTTCCAGGTGGCGGCGTATTCGGCGTCGAAGGCCGCAGTGGGTTCGCTGACGAAGGTGCTGGCGGTGGAACTGGCCAAAACCGGCGTGAATGTGAATGCGATTGCGCCGGGAATGTTTCCGACGGATCTGAATGCCAGGCTGATCACGGGAACTCCGCGCGGCGCGGAATTGCACATGCGCGTGCCGATGGGGCGGTTCGGGAAGGCGAGCGAACTGGCGGGCGCGGCGATTTTTCTGGCGTCGGAAGCAGCTTCCTACGTAACTGGCGAGATTGTCGCGGTGGATGGTGGGTTCCTGGCTAGCGGGGTGAACCAATAGAAACAGGGAGTAGGGAATAGGGAGTTGGGATTAACAAGCAGCACGGTTTGCGAGTGAGGCAAACAGCTAATGGAGATTACGAATGCTTATGTCAACATCACTTCGCCGGGGCGGAACTTCGTCACGCTGAAGGTTGAGACGGACGAGGGGATCTACGGACTGGGAGACGGCACGCTGAATGGACGCGAGATGGCCGTGGCGAGCTATTTAACCGACCATGTGATTCCCTGCATCGTCGGGCGCGATCCGTTTCAGACGGAAGACATCTGGCAGTATCTGTATCGCGGGGGGTACTGGCGGCGTGGGCCTGTGACGATGACGGCAATCGCCGCTGTCGACGTGGCGTTGTGGGATATCAAGGGCAAGGCGCTGAACACGCCCGTCTACAACCTGCTGGGCGGGAAGAGCCGCGGGGGCGTGCTGGTATATGCGCATGCCAATGGGAAGGACGTAGGCGCGGCGATCGAGGACGTAGCGAAGCACAAGGACCTCGGCTATAAGGCCATTCGCGTCCAGAGCGGGATTCCGGGGCTTTCGAGCACGTACGGCGTGGCAAAGGGGCTAGGACGGTACGAGCCGGCGGAGCACGGGCGACCACATGAGTACGAGTGGTCGAGCGAGCTTTATCTGCGCCATGTTCCGAATCTTTTTGCGCGGGTGAGGGAGGAGTTTGGCGAGGAACTGCATCTGCTGCACGATTGCCATCACCGGCTGACTCCGATCGAGGCAGGGCGGCTGGGGAAGGAATTGGAGGCATCCCATCTCTTTTGGATAGAGGATCCTACGCCGGCAGAGTTGCAGGAAGGCTTTAAGGTCATCCGGGAGCATACGACGACCCCGATCGCGGTCGGCGAGGTTTTCAATTCCGTTTGGGATGCCCATGATCTGATTCGCAACCAGTGGATCGACTATCTGCGCATGAGCCTGGTGCATGGCGGGGGATTGACGCACCTGAAGAAGACGGCTGACTTCGCGGCGATGTATAACGTGCGGACGGGATTTCACGGTGCGACGGACTTGTCGCCGGTCACGATGGCCGCGGCGCTGCACTTTGACACGGCAATTCACAACTTCGGCATCCAGGAGCACATGCCGCACACGGAGGAGACGGACGCGGTGTTTCCGCATAGCTACGCGTTCAAGGATGGAATGATGTATCCGGGCGACGGGCCGGGGCTGGGGGTTGATCTGGATGAGAAGCTTGCGGCGAAGTACCCATATCAGCGCGCGTATTTGCCCATTAACCGCAAACTCGACGGCACGTTGACAGACTGGTAGGACAATGGCGAATCCAACAGCGCGGGGGGAGAAGCGGGCAGAGCCGCTGGAGCACGTGGAAGAGCTGCAGGCGTTACCAGGGCGCTGGACCATCTGTGCGATGCTGTTCGTGGCCACGACTATCAACTACATGGACCGGCAGGTGCTGTCGATTTTGAAGCCCGTGCTGGCCGGAGCAGAGCTTCATCTGCAGCCGTTCTTTCATGGCTGGCCCACTGTCGAGCGCTCCATCGGCATGAACGAAATCCAGTACGGGAACATCGTATGGTGTTTCCAGATTGCGTACGCGCTGGGAGTCATTTTTGCCGGCCGGCTGGTGGACCGGCTCGGTTGCAGGCGCGGGTATCCCATTGTGACCGCGGTGTGGAGCCTCTCCGCCATGGCCCACGCGCTGGTGACTTCCGTCGCGGGTTTCGGTGTGGCGAGATTCTTTCTCGGATTGGGGGAGAGCGGGAATTTTCCCGCGGCGATCAAGGCTACAGCGGAGTGGTTTCCACCGAAGGAACGGGCCTTGGCCACGGGAATATTCAATTCGGGAGCGGGCGTCGGCGCGATTCTCGCACCGTTCGTTGTGCCGTGGGTTGTGCTGCATTTCGGATGGCGCGCGTCGTTTCTGATTACGGGCGTGTTCAGCGCGACGTGGATCGTGTGGTGGTCGATTCGCTATCGCAAGCCGGTGGAAGCGATGGACGGGAGCCGTGGTGAGGCGATTGTGCCGCCTCGCGGGCGGGTGATGGTGTGGTGGAGACTCCTGGGTTATCGCCAGGCCTGGGGTTTCGTGCTCGGCAAATTTCTTACCGACCCTGTGTGGTGGTTTTATCTGTTCTGGTTGCCCGGCTATTTCAGTTCGCGATTCAAGCTGGATCTTTCGCACATAGGGCTTCCACTGATCGTGGTGTATGTGTGTTCTACGGTCGGCAGCGTCTTCGGAGGCTGGCTGCCGAAAGGGTATGTCCGGCTGGGACTATCGCTGAAGGCGGCGCGTTTGGCGGCGATGCTCACGTGCGCGTGCCTGGTGGTTCCGATTGCCTTTGCAGGTGGGCTACATTCCATATGGACCGCGGTGGCGCTGCTGTGTCTGGCGACAAGTGCTCACCAGGGATGGTCAGCGAATATTTTCACGACCGCATCGGATATGTTTCCGGCGGAATATGTGGGCACAGTGGTCAGTTTCGGACAGGTGGGCGGAGCGCTGGGAGGGGCGATCTTTGCGCAGGTCGCCGGACACATTTTGCAGTTTACGGGCAGCTATGTGTCTTTGTTTATCTTTTGCGGCTTTGCATATCTGATCGCACTGGGATTGTTGCGGACACTGGCACCGGGACTGAGGCGGGCCGAGTTGCCTGCCAGTTGAATACCCAAAACTCACCGTTGCCTGTGGCGCGTGTTTGTAAGTCGTGACTATAGTCACGGAATAAGCGCGAATTCATATGGGAATTGATCGATGCGTATCGTCCGTCGGATATAAAGAGAAAAGACGTCGCGTATTGACGCGTGCTCCCGGCGAGCTGAGACTCTTCCTTACAAGCTGATTGCAATCGTGAGGGCATGTGATGGCCAGGCAGCAGAAGCTGCGCATGGGAATGGTGGGAGGCGGACCGGGCGCATTCATCGGGCCGGTGCATCGGATTGCCGCCGAGCTTGACGGCACGATCGAACTGGTTGCGGGCGCTTTTTCGCAATCGGCGGAGCGTTCACGGGCCGCGGGTGATTCGTACAAGATCGATCCCGAACGGGCGTATTCCGATTACAGGACGATGCTGGACTCAGAGCGGAAGCGGCCGGACCCGATCGACTTTGTCGCGATCGTTACGCCGAATCATCTGCATCTGCCTGTTGCGGAGGCAGCGCTTTGGGCAGGGTTTCCGGTGATGAGCGACAAGCCGGCTACCGCGACGTATGCGGAGGCGGTGGAATTGGAGAAGGCGGTCACAAAGAGTGGGCTGCCTTATGGGCTAACGCACACCTATGCAGGATATGCGCTGGTGCGCGAGGCCAGAGCGATCTGTGCAAGCGGGGAGATCGGGAAGGTTCGCAAGATCGCGGTTGAGTATCTGCAGGGATGGCTGACGAAGCCAATCGAGACATACGGCCAGAAGCAGGCGGCGTGGCGATCAGATCCGGCGCAGAGCGGATTGGGCGGGTGTATCGGCGATATTGGCGTGCACGCGTTTCATTTGGCGGAGTACGTCACGGGATTGAAGACCGTGGAATTGAATGCCTCGTTGCTTTCAGTGGTTGAGGGACGCAGGCTCGATGATGACTGTACGGCATTGCTGCGCATGGAGAGCGGCGCGCAGTGCGTACTGATGGCTTCGCAAATTGCGGCGGGCGAGGCGAACGGACTGCGCCTGCGAGTTTATGGTGAGAATGGATCGCTCGACTGGCGGCAGGAGGATCCAAACCGCCTGCGGGTGAAGTGGCTGGATGGGCCCGAGGGGATTCGTCATGCTTCGGGTGCATACCTGAGCGAGGATGCGCGGTCGGTCACGAGGCTGCCGGGAGGCCATCCCGAGGGGTATCTGGAGGCATTTGCGGTTCTGTATCGGGAGTTTGCAGATGCGCTGCTTGAGTGGAAGCAAAGCCACCGAGTGAACCTGCCGGCAACACTTCCGGGGATCGAGGCCGGCGTACGCGGCATGAGATTTATTGATCGAGCAATTGAGAGCAGTAAAAGAGCCAGCTGGGTTGAGTTTTGAAGAACGCCTGACTTGGGGAGCAGAGCATGAAAACGATCAAGGGGCCCGGCATTTTTCTGGCCCAATTTGCAGATAACCAGGCACCCTTTAATTCGCTGGATGGAATGGCGCACTGGGCTGCGCAACTGGGGTTTGTGGGCGTGCAGATTCCGACGTGGGACAGGCGCCTCTTCAACCTGAAGCTTGCAGCGGAGAGCCGTGATTATTGCGAGGAAGTGCTGGGGATTCTGACTGGTGCGGGCTTGCAACTCACCGAACTCTCGACGCATCTGCAGGGGCAGCTGATTGCGAGCAACCCCGCTTATGATGTGCTGCTAGATGGTTTTGCTCCGCCTGAGCTCGCAGGCAGACCGAAGGAGCAGCAGACGTGGGCTGTGCAGCAATTGGAGTGGGCGGCGATGGCGAGCAGCCGGCTCGGGCTCAGCGCGCATGCCACGTTTTCCGGGGCGCTGGCCTGGCCGTATTTCTATCCCTGGCCGAAGCGGCCGGCGGGATTGATCGATGCTGCGTTTGAGGAGCTGGGGCGGCGCTGGTTGCCGATTCTGCGTGTGTTCGATGAAGCCGGCGTGGATGTGTGCTATGAGCTTCATCCTGGCGAGGATCTGCACGATGGCGTGACGTTCGAGCGATTCCTGAAGGCGGTGAACGACCACAAACGGGCGAACATTCTCTATGACCCGAGCCACTTCGTGCTGCAACAGCTTGACTACCTGGAGTTTCTCGACTTTTACCACGATCGGGTTCGCGCGTTCCACGTGAAGGATGCCGAGTACAGGCCAAATGGCCGGTCGGGAGTCTACGGCGGATACCAGGACTGGATTGACCGGGCGGGGCGTTTCCGTTCGCTTGGTGACGGACAAATCGACTTCAAGGCGATCTTCAGCAAGATGGCGCAGTACGACTATCCGGGCTGGGCCGTGCTGGAGTGGGAGTGCTGCATCAAGCATCCGAAAGCTGGAGCGTCGGAGGGCGCGGCGCTGATCAAGGAGTGGATCATTCGGGTGACCGACAAGGAGTTCGATGACTTTGCCGGATCGGGCGCAGATGCGGAGAAGAATCGAAAGATCCTTGGCCTGACTGAACCGCTTCCCGAGTCGGCGCCGGAGCAGGCTTCGGCCTCAGAACAGGCGGATGCTTCACAGAAGCCGCCCGCGGAGGACGAGGCTTAGTCGGCCTCCCGATGCCCAACTGGATTTTGGAGGCGTCATTCAGCGGCGGCGCGTTCGCTTCTTGCTTACGGTCGTGAGTCTGCCCATCACCGCATATTTGCGGCGCTCAACGGGCGATGAGAGCACAAGACTCGTGACGGGGTTGCCGTAGGGCAGCAGGGCTTCGATGAGGGCCTCAAGATCGGCGAGGCTGGTGGTGGTCACCTTGAGGAGGAAATCGTCTCCGCCGGTGAGGTGATGGCATTCGCGGACCTCTTCGAGCGTCTGGATGTACTCGAGGAGTCGGTAATAATTCTGTCCGCCGCAGCTCATGCGAATGAAGGCGAGGACTTCAAGGCCGAGGGCTTCGGGGTCGATTTCGACCGTGCAGCCGCGCAGGATGCCGCTTTCCTCCATCTGCTTCAGGCGCTCGCCCGTTGCGGTGGGGGAGAGGCCGATGCGGCGGCCAAGCTCGGCGAGGCTGAGGCGGGCGTTCGCCTGAAGTTCGTGGAGGAGCTTTCGCCCGTGGACATCGAGTAGCGCAGTGGAATCCATTGCCATAGTACAAGAATATACGCATTGTACCCGTTGCTTCTGCCATTCTGGAGTGGGCTTCGACTTCATTGACCTCGATGAGCGGCCTAATATCGCACTCATGGACAAGCTTGTTTTGAACGGGCAGCCCCTGGCGCTGGCGCAGATCGAAGCGGCGGCTCTGGCGAAATGCCAGGTGGAGGTGGCTGCGGATGCGCAGAAGCGGGTGGCGGAGAGCCGCGGATTGATTGAGGGGATTCTTGCTGCGGGTGAGACGGTCTACGGCGTGAACACAGGGTTCGGCAAGCTGGCAGACGTTCGCATTCCGGCGAACAAGCTTGCGGAGCTGCAGATCAACCTGGTGCGGAGCCACGCCGGCGGAGTGGGCGAGCCGCTGGAAGAGGCGGAGTCACGCTCGATGGTGCTCCTCCGCGCCAACGTGCTGGCGAAGGGATTCAGCGGCGTCCGGCCGGAGTTGCCGGAGCTGCTTGTGGGGCTGCTGAATGCGGGTGTACATCCGGTGATTCCTGAGAAGGGCTCGGTAGGTGCGAGCGGCGATCTGGCACCGCTGGCGCATCTTGCGCTGGTGGTTGTGGGCGAGGGGGAGGCGTTCTACCGGGGCGAGCGGATTGCGGGCGGGGAGGCGTTGCGACGCGCCGGGCTGAGGCCGCTCGAACTTACAGCGAAAGAAGGGCTGGCTCTGCTGAATGGGACGCAGGCAATGACGGCCGTGGGAGCGCTTGCTGTTTCGCGGGCGCAGCGGGTTGTGGAGCTGTGCGATCTCTCGGGGGCAATGTCGCTTGAAGCGCTCAGGGGAACGCCGGCGGCGTTTGACGAGCGAATTCATCTGGCCCGGCCGCATGCGGGGCAGATTGCCTCGGCGGCGCATCTGCTGCGGCTGCTGGAGGGATCGGAGATTCGTGAGTCGCACCGGGAGCAGGATTCTCGGGTTCAGGATGCCTACTGCCTGCGCTGTATGCCGCAGGTGCATGGTGCGGTGCGTGGAGTATTGGAGCACGTTGCGGGAGTGCTGGAGATCGAAGCGGGGTCGGCAACGGATAATCCGCTGGTGTTTCCGGGAGCGGAACGCGGGGCAGTGATTTCGGGCGGGAATTTTCATGGAGCGCCGCTGTCGTATGCATTCGACTATGCCGGGTTGGCGATGACGGATCTGGCCGGCATCACGGAGCGGCGAATTGATAGGCTCCTGAATCCGGATATCAACGAGGGGCTGCCAGCTTTTCTGTCGACCGATCCGGGGCTGTCGTCGGGATTCATGATTGCGCAGATTGTGGCTGCCGCGCTCATCAATGAGTGCCAGGTGCTGGCGCATCCGTCATCGACGGGCAGCATTCCGACGGACGGCGGAAAAGAAGACCACGTTTCGATGGGAATGACCGGGGCAATCAAGCTGCGCCAAATTGTCGAGCATGCCGAACGCATATTGGGAATTGAGCTGATGTGCGCTGCGCAGGCTCTGGAGTATCGACGGCCGCTCAAATCGAGCCGGAGAATTGAAGGAGCGCATGAGGCAGTGCGCACGGTGGTTGCGCGGCTGGAGCGCGATCGCGTGCTGGCACACGATATTGATGCGCTGGCAAAGGCGATCAGGGCGGGGAAGCTGGACGACTGGCGCGAGTAAGCACCCCGAGTGAGACTCCACCCCAGAAACAACTGCAGTGTTGCTTGTGATTGACGTTGTGTAGGATGTAAGCGAATGATGGGGGCCTTGTGAGACTTTACCGCACCGCTACCGGCATATTCGTCGAAGAGGACGAGCAGCATTTTCAACCAGCAGGTCACGATTGGGATGCTCTGCTTGCGCGCGAAGATCTGCCTGAGTTCCTGGGGGATTTTGTGGAGCGTGCGAAGCCCTCGTCGGGGTTTCAGACGGCGCATTTGCTCGCGCCGATAAGCGGCCAGGAGGTTTGGGCGGCGGGCGTGACCTATTACCGCAGCCGAGGCGCGCGCATGGAGGAGTCGAAGGACGCGGGCGGGGGAAACTTCTACGATCGCGTCTACTCGGCTGAACGCCCGGAGCTTTTCTTCAAGTCGACCGCGAGCCGGACGGTGGGAGCCGGTGGGAAGGTGAGGATTCGTGCGGATGCGCGCTGGTCGGTGCCGGAGCCGGAGTTGACGCTGGTGGTGAGCCCGGCGGGGCGGATTGTCGGATACACAATCGGCAATGATATGAGCTCACGCGATATAGAAGGCGAGAATCCGCTCTACCTGCCGCAGGCAAAGGTTTACAACGGAAGTTGCGCGCTGGGGCCAGGAATCCTCGTGACGGCGAGTCCGCTGGCGCATTCGACGGAGATCGTGCTGGAGATCCTGCGCAACGATCGCGTGGAGTTTACAGGATCGGTGGAATTGACGGAGCTGAAGCGCGATCCAAAGATTCTGGTGGAGTACCTGATGCGCGATAACAGCTTTCCCTCGGGCGTGTTCCTGATGACTGGGACGGGGATCGTGCCGCCGAGTTCGTTTACGCTCGTGAGCGGGGATCGGATTCGGATCACGATTGAGCCGATCGGGACACTGGAGAACGAGGTTGCGTAGCTGGACGCGAGCTGTGGCTGAGCGGGTCTATGCGAGGTGCTTTTTCAGGAATGCAAGCGCACGTCTGTGCTGCAGGTGTTTCTGCGGGAGCATCGAGGCGAATACAGGTCTCATGCAGACGTGCGATGTCCGGCGAGAAATGCGTCTACTTCGGCTCGTGTGGGCATGGAAGCTTGCGCGCCGCGGCGGGTGACGCAGATGGCGGAGGCGGCGCAGGCAAATCGAGCGGCTTCCCAAGGGTCTTTGCCTTCGAGCAGAGCCACAGCGAAGGCTCCGTTGAAGCAGTCGCCGGCGGCGACGGTGTCGATGGCATCGACGGAGAAAGGCTTGACCCAGCCGGAGCGACCGTCTGCAACCGCGACAAAGGCGCCTTCAGCTCCTCGCTTGAGGACCACGCCGCGGAGACCGCGGGCGAGAAACTCGAGGGCGATCTCTTCCGGCTCTGAGCCGTCATCGAGGTAGAAGGCGGCCTCAGTTTCGTTGGGGGTGAACCAGGCGACCTGCTTCCAGATGGAATCGGTGAGCGCGGCGGCGGGCGCTGGATCGAGCATGACGGGAACGTTCAGTTCGGCGCAGAGCGCGATGGTGTGCTCGGTGGCGGCCATGGACAATTCGAGCTGGCACAGGACCATGCCGGCGTAGCGGATTACGTCCACATGCTGGTCGACATAGGTGCAGTCGACTTTACCGTTGGCCCCGGGAACGACGACGATGGCGTTCTGGCCGTTTTCCGCCAAGAAGATGGGCGCTAGGCCGGAGGAGCCTGGCACGGGTGCCATGGCGGAGGTGTCGACTCGGGCACGGTTGAGATTGTCGATCAGTTGCGGGCCATAGACGTCATCCCCGACGTGACCGACCATCTGTACCGGATAACCGAGACGAGCTGCGGCGACGGCCTGGTTGGCGCCCTTGCCACCGGGAGTGGTGGAAAAGCTGGTCCCGATGACCGTCTGGCCGATGCGGGGGATCTGTGGGGTGAGGGTCACCATGTCCATGGTGACGCTGCCGACTATAACGATAGGCTTTCGTGTTTCGCTCATGAGAGATCAGTAGAGAGGAGCCAGCGCGACGGCTCCAAGGCCCAATACAAAGAATACAAACATCAGGGCCAGCATCACGTGTGCGGCTCGTGGGGCACCGGCGAACTCGCGCCAGACGAAGACACCCCATAATGCCGAGACCATGGTAGCTCCCTGGCCGATGGAGTAAGAGACGGCGGGGCCGACGAGGTGCGCGCCGGAAGCGACGAAGTTGGCGATGGCGCCGACGCACCAGACGGCTCCGCCGAGGATGCCTGCCGCGTGCCAGCCGAAGGGCGCGCGCCAGTAGTCAGCGCCGTCGACTGGCGGTTTGCCATCGAGGGGTTTAGCCATGAGCAGCAGATTGGCAGGAGCTGTTGAGACAAGGACGCCGATGGCGAAAAAGAATGCAATGGCGTAGGGGCCGGGAGAGTCCGTGCCGCGCATGGCCCGCGCCACAAGCGGATAGAAACTGCCCATGAGCACGCCGGCGACGAGGCTGAGAACGATGCCACGGGTGGTGGTGGCCTTTGCGGTGCCTTCACGTTTGCGGTAGGCCATGGCGTCGACGATGATGGCCAGCGTGACCAATGCGACTCCGCCGAAGAGGAGCAGGGGGTTGGCGGCGGGACTGACGAGGTAGCTCGAAACCGCGCCAACGACGAGAGCCAGGCCGATTCCGACTGGAAATGCGACGGCGAGGCCGGCGACTTCAATAGCTGCGACGAGAAGCAGATTGGCTATGTTGAAGATGACGCCGCCGAAGAACGCCCAGATGACGGCAGAGAGTGCGATTTGGCTGACCGAGGCGAGGAATGGCTGTCCAGCGTGGCCGAGGCTCCCGGCAGTCAATCCGAGCACCACCGCTCCGCCGAAGAGGCCTATGGCGTAGTCCCAGTAGAAGAGCTGGAATCGAAAACTTGGGCAGAGTTTGAGCGTGTTGGCCCACGATCCCCAGCAAAGCATGCTGAGGATCATGAGAACCAGCGTTACCTGGTAGGTTTCCGGTAAAAACATTCCGATTGTCCCTGCTTGTGTTTTGGTGCAACTCGGAACCATACGCCGAGCACCCATGAAGTCGCAAATGGCCGGGCAGCATGGAGGCGCCGCCCGGCCGGATAGTGCGAGGTGGAACTACTGGCGTGCGGTTCTGATGGCTTCAGTGAGAGCGGGTACGACTTCAAAGAGATCGCCGACGATGCCGTAGTCTGCGACTTCGAAGATGGGAGCTTCGGCGTCCTTGTTGATGGCGACGATGCACTGCGAGCCCTTCATGCCGACGAGGTGCTGGATGGCGCCGGAGATGCCGACGGCGAGATAGAGCTTGGGTGCGACGGTCTGGCCAGAGCTTCCGACCTGGCGTTCGATGGGGAGCCAGCCGTTGTCGCAAATGGGGCGGGATGCGGCGATTTCGGCGCCCAGCGCGGCGGCTAGATCCTGAATGAGCGGAAGGTTTTCGGCTTCCTTGATGCCGCGGCCGACGGCAACGATCATCGGCGCGGAGCCCAGGTCGACTGTTTGCGCGGTGCCGCGGAAGGGCTCGCCGGGTTTGGTGCGGATCTGCGAAGCGTCGATGGCTGGCGTGAAGGTTGTGACTTCCGCAGGGCTGGATTCCGCAGCTTCGGCGCGGAAGGCACCTGACTGGACGGAGACGAAGCACGGGCCGGAGCCTGACGGAAGGTAGCTTCCGCTGAGCCGGCCCTGCATCAACTGGCGTGTGAATGAAGGGCCCTCGCCGATGGCTGTCACGTCCCCGATGAGCACGCGGCCGAGGCGCGCAGCCAGAGCGGGCACGTAATCGCGCGTCTGGTACGAGTGCGGGAAGACGAGGTAGTCGGGTGACTCTGCGCGAACGAATTGATCGAGGGCGTTGGTGAAACCGTCGGGGGTGTACAGACCGAGCAGCGGGTGCTCGATTCGGACGACTTTTCCGACGCCCCTGGTGGCGGTTTCGTTTGCGAGGGGCTCTGTTTGTGCGCCGATGACGATAGCGGTTGGCTTCGTTCCGGATTGGGCAGCCAGAGTAGATGCTGCTGCAACTGCCTCCCAACTGATGCGGCCAATGCGGCCGCCGCGATCTTCGAGAACTACATAGAAGCCACTCATATGACGCGCACCTCGAATTTGAGTTTTTCAACAAGTGTTGCCGCGGCTTCTTTGGCGGAGCCGGGGATGATCTGGGTGGATTTCTGTTTTTGTGGGTGTGCGATTTTCTCGAGCACAGCCGCAGGTGCGCTTGCCTTTCCAAGTTCCGCAGTGCTGATCCTGCGCAGTTCCTTGGTCTTCGCTTTCTTGATTCCCATGAGCGTTGCGTAGCGGAGCTTGGTGCCGCCGGATTGAATCATGAGAACGGCTGGGAGCGGAAGTTCGATGTTCTGAAACCAGCCCTCTTCGAGTTCGCGCTTTACGGTGATGCCGCTGTCGGTTTTCTCGACGTTGAGGATGAGCGAAGCGTGTGGAACGCCCATGAGTTCGGCCATGATGACGCCGGTCTGGCCGTAGCCGAGGTCATCGGATTGGAGGCCGGTGAGGACGAGGTCGGGGCTCTCCTGCTTCGCGGCGGTTGCGAGGAGTTGGGCGACGCCGAGGGCATCGCGCTGGCTCAGATCGTCGCTTTCGACCTGAATGGCGCGATCGGCGCCCTTGGCGAGCGCTTCGCGAATCGTGGTTCCGGCGCGCTCAGGACCGGCGCTGAGCACGATGACCTCACCGCCGTGTTTTTCTTTCAGTTGCAGCGCCACTTCGAGCGCATAGGCGTCCGACTCGTTCATGGCGAAAAGCAGGTCGGCTTCTTCGATCCATTTGCCGGAACTGTTGATGCGGACCTGCGCATCACGCTCGGGCACCTGTTTGATGGCGACAATGATTTTCATGCGGAATGACTCCGGTTCTAAGATGGTTAGGTTTTGACTGTGTTGCTCTGCGGCAGGCCTCGGGCAGTCAGTTGTGCAATATCGAGGAGCTGCGGAGCGGGTTCGCCGGTTGCGGCAAGGGCGTCGCGGAACATGGTGTTGCAGAACGGGCAGGCTGTGCCGATGGTGGATGCGCCGGTGGCGACCAGTTCGCGGGCGCGCGTTTGGCTTACACGGTCGCCGGTCTCTTCGCCGAGGAAGATGAGTCCGCCTCCTGCGCCGCAGCAGAAGCTGCGCTGGTGGGAGCGCGGCGGATCGACTACTTCGCCAGCGAGGCCGGCGACGGTGCGGGGCTGCTCGTATACGTCACGGTAGCGGCCGAGATAGCAGGGATCGTGGTAGGCGATCTTTTCTCTCCCAGATCCCGAAACAGGGACCTGGTGCGCCCGCAGCATTCCGGCGTGGCGGGCAAGAAACTCGCTGTGGTGCTCGATCTCGGGCGGTGTGCCGAACTCTTTCCAGTCTTCCTGGATGGTGCGGACGCAATGCGGGCAGATGGTGACGATCTTCTTTACCTTGTTCTGCGCGAGTATTTCGAGATTGGCTTCTGCGAGCTGCTGGAAGAGCAGGTCATTGCCGAGGCGGCGGACGGGATCGCCTGTACATTTCTCCTTGCGGAGCACCCCGTAGCTGGTGCCGAGGTAGTTCATCACGCGGGCGAAGTCGGCGACGATTTCGCGGCCTTTGGGGTCGTATCCGCCCATGCAGCCGAGCCAGAGGCAGTACTCCTGCGTGCCGTCGAAGATGGGGAGTCCCTGCTTCTGGATGAACTTATCGCGTTCAAGGGCGCTCATTCCCAGTGCATTCGATCCGCGCTCGAGGGCGAGGAAGAGCTTTGCGCCATGATCGTCTTCCCAGGTCCCGGTGTTCACGGCGCCACGGCGGAGGCCGATGAGGATGGGCAGGTGTTCGATGCCGACGGGGCACTGGTACTCGCATGATCCGCAGGTGGTGCACTGGAAATCGGCGGTCATGGAGTTGTATTTGCCGATGAGGGATTCCTGGGAACTCGGTCCGAATTCGTTGAGGTAGGCACGCAGGCCGAGGATGATTTCTTTCGGGTTGAGTTCCTTGCCGGTGTTGGCGGCAGGGCAATGCTCGCTGCAGCGGCCGCACTCGACGCAGGAGTAGGCCTGCAGGCTGACGAGTTGCGTAAGATCGGTTCCGGCAACAAGGCCGAAGTCCTCGTCGCCAACGAGAGGAGGGATTTGGCTGAAGCCGCCACGCGAAAGGAAAACAGTGGCCGGGCTGAGCACGAGATGCAGGTGCTTTGTGTGGGGAATGATGGGAAGAAAGACGAGCAGCGAGAGCGTGTGAATCCACCAGAGGGCATGCGCGGCCGGGCTGCTATCGGTGACGGCAAAGGCTGCGAGATACGTCACCATCAGCAGGAAGATGAGCAGCGCGACGAAGCCGGATCCGTAGGACAGCTTCTTGCCGAGCCAGGGTGGGCGTACGAAGAATCTGCGGACAAAAAGGCCGAAGATGCCGACGGTGCAGGCAATGGCGAAGGCTGCAGCGAAACAGTAGTAGAAGCGGCCGACGACGCCGCGCGGATCGAGGAAGCCTACGCCAAAGCCGACTGCGACGTGGTTGAGCGTGACGAGGGCGAAGGCGCAAAAGCCCCAGAAAACTGATGCGTGGGCGAGGCCGGGCAGGGGACGCTCGCGGATGACCTTGGCCTGGCATAGGACCTCCCAGAAGAAGTCCCATATGCGTTTGCCGAGGGGCGAGAAACTGAACGAAGGATCTTTTCTGGAGCTGAGGATCCGCCTCAGAATCGGGCCAAAACGGCGCCAGAACAAGGCAATCGAGGTGATGATAAGAACTGCTAATAGCAGCCTCTCACCCAGCGAGAAGCTCTGCGGTTCAGCCAGCGTGACAGAGAGGACGTTCATATCCGAACCCCACTCACGATACACGATCAGGGGCAGGGTCGGCAGTTGACGAAGGGGGAAAACGAGGAATTCCGGCTTTCACATTATGGGAATGGCCGTATCAGGCCTCGTGGCGCTGCTCGGCTTCGGCCAGCCAGCCGCGGCGGAGTTTCTCGGCGGGGATGCTGGACAGGTAAGGCTTGATGTCGAGGATCGGCGTTCCGTCGAGCATATCAACACCGCGCACGTGCAACTTTCCGCCCTCGCGGCCTAGCAGCTCGATCACGGTAAGTGCGATGGGATTGGGACGACGTGGAGAGCGCGTGGCGAAGACGCCGTGAGGACGCTCATCGGAGGGCGGATTTCCGATGAGATCAAAGCCTTCAGAGCGGTCGAACGCCCAGATTACGAAGAGATGGGAGAAGCCTTCGATGTCTGTGAGGCCGGCCTCGAACTCGGGAAGGATATCGAGGATGCCTTCGACGTCGTGCCTGGCACCAAGGCCTTTGGGGATGGACTTGGTGTCGGTATATGGACTGCGAACATAACCAATGGGTCTCGGCGTAAACACCGCGATGTACTCCGCTCGGGCAGAAGATGTTGGCTGCTGAAAAAATCAGCGGCCACAGTCTGATGGTAGCCGAGAGGCGTCATCCACGGCTTCGTAGTCGAATTTGCGCAGGTTTCGCAGGCACTCGCCGAGCGCTCCCGCGAGCGTTTCACTCCAGCCGCAGGGCTGGAACCTGAGCGTCTTCTGATTGAGCTCAAGATCGGCGGACGCGTAGAACTGCATGTCGCTGGTTTTCGCCGAAACGAACTCCTTAACGGTGATGCGCGCCTCGATCTCGCCGGCTGCGTGTTTCTTTTTGATGGAAAAGAAATGCAGTCGCGCGAGACCCTCGGAGGGATCCTTCTGTGCGAGCTTCCATTCGTTCACGGAGTGTGACCTCGGGGAGAAGTGATTGATCTGAGAGCCGAGTTTATCCGATCAGTTGCGACGATGGATACCAAATTCGATCTGCGATGCTAGCAGCGCACGATCTTAGGTGAGTCGATGCCCTTGGTGGCGTTACGCGTGTCGATCACGAGCTGCGCCTGTTCCACAATGGCGCGGTAGTCGTAGGTGGAGTGATCGGTGACGATCAGAACGGCGTCGTATTGATCGAGATTTTCGAGCGGCGTATTGGTCATATTCAGCGCGTAGTGGCGCCCCTGGCCGACGGTTGGGAAGAAGGGATCGTTGTAGGCGACAGTCGCGCCTTTTTCGCCCAACAACTCGATGATTGTGAGTGACGGAGATTCGCGCAGGTCGTCGATATCGCGCTTATATGCCAGACCCAGCACGAGGATTTTGGATCCGTTGATCGACTTGCGATGGCGATTGAGGCCGTCGGCAAGCTGGTCGATTACGAAATAGGGCATGTTGATGTTAACTTCGCCTGCGAGTTCGATGAAGCGGGTTCGGAAATCGAACTGCCGGGCTTTCCAGGAGAGATAGAACGGGTCGATTGGAATGCAGTGTCCACCGAGGCCGGGGCCGGGGTAGAAAGCCTGGAAGCCGAAGGGCTTGGTTTTGGCCGCGTCGATGACCTCGTGGATGTCGATGCCCATGCGCATGCAAAGCTGCTTGAGTTCGTTGACCAGCGCGATATTGACGCAGCGGTAGATGTTTTCGAGCAGCTTGGTCATCTCCGCAACGGAGGGGCTGCTTACGGGGATAACGCGACGGAAGATGGTGCCGTAGAACGCGCCGGCGAGCTCGGCGGCCGCGGAACTGCATCCGCCGATGACCTTTGGAATGTCATGACGAGCGACGGTTTCGTTTCCGGGGTCTTCGCGCTCAGGCGAAAAAGCGACGTGGATACCTGCGTCATCGGGCTTGCGGGTGACTTTCAGGCCGCAGGGATTTCCTTTTTCGATGAGCGGAACGACGACTTCTTCGGTGGTGCCGGGGTAAGTGGTGCTTTCGAGGACAACAAGCTGACCCTCGCGCAGGTGCGGAGCGAGAGACTCAACGGTGCCGGTCACGTAGCTCAAGTCGGGCTCGTGGTACTCATTGAGCGGCGTTGGCACGCAGATGATGATGGCGTCCATCTTTGCGATTTCAGAGTAGTCAGAGGTGGCGCGAAAGCCGAATTTTTGCGCTTCACGGATGGCTGCAGGGAGGATGCGTACGATGTAGGAGCCACCGTCGTTGAGTGTATTGACCTTCCGGTCTTCGATATCAAAACCGGTGACCTGGAAGCGCTCACCGCTGAACAACAGCGCCAGAGGCAAGCCGACGTACCCCATGCCTACGATCCCAATTCGGGCCTGGCGGGTTTCCACTCGATTCTTGAGTTGGGCGAGGGAGGTTTCGGCTGTGGTGGTCATATGGATGATTGTAAAGCGCGATGGGCATGTGCCCTGTGAGCAGGGGCACGCCGGCGAAGCTCGACTTAGTATTCTTATCTGTCGGGGCTTTTATCCGAAGTTTCTGGAGAATAGATTGGCGAAATACCTTGTTACCGGCGCTGCCGGATTCATCGGCCGCTCGATTGCGGCGGCCTTGCTGAAGCGCGGGGAGGCCGTGCGCGGCATTGACAACTTCATTACGGGCAAGCGTCTGAATCTGGCAGGCCTGGAGGCGATGGAGTTCATCGAAGGCGACCTTACCGATCCGCAACAGTGCGCGCACGCCTGTGAAGGGGTTGAGGTCGTGTTTCACGAGGCTGCGCTGGCTTCGGTGCCGCGGTCCGTCGCAGATCCGGCAAGCACTAATCTGCACTGTGTGACGGCAACGCTCAATCTTCTCGTCGCGGCGCGGACTGCCGGCGTGCGACGTGTCGTCTACGCCGGATCGTCGTCGGCTTACGGAGACACGCCTGTCCTGCCGAAACACGAAGGCATGGTGCCGAATCCCATTTCACCGTACGCGGTGGCAAAGCTGGCGGGCGAGCAGTACATGCGGGCGTTTGCACGGGTCTATGGGCTTGAAACGGTGGTTCTGCGCTATTTCAATGTCTTTGGACCTTTCCAGGATCCAACTTCACACTATTCCGGCGTTCTGGCCATCTTCTGCCGTCGGATGATTGCCGGCGAGCAGCCAACCATCTTCGGCGACGGTGAGCAAAGCCGGGATTTTACATACATCGATAACGTTGTTCACGCGAACCTGCTTGCGGCGGATGCGCCGGCGGAAAAGGTGGCAGGGCAGATGATGAACGTGGCTACCGGCGCGCGCATCACGCTTAACGAGACGTTCCGGATCCTTCGCGAGTTGACCGGTTACGTTGGGGAGTCGGCATACGGGCCGGCGCGGGAAGGGGACATTCGGGATTCGCTGGCGGACATTCGTCTTGCGGGCGAGTTGCTCGGCTACAGGCCGGCGGTGGATTTTCGGGAGGGACTGCGACGAACCGTGGAGTGGTACCGAGAAGGATCGAAGGTCAACGTGTAGGAGCGCTCAATGATTTGAGCAGTTGCTACCGCGGTCACGTCGATCGGAGAGCGAGCTACTGGTTAATCTGTGTCGCCGTAACCTCCGGCACGACAGAGGGAGCCGGCGGGGCTTGCAATGTGTGCGCGCCTGCTTCTGTAGCTTTCAGGACTCTGCCGGGTGCGATTCCCAGAACCAGGGTGGCGGCGACCGCAAACAGAAGCGCTGCCCATACGGCTATGCCCATCTGCATGAATGGCACCCTGACCTCGCCTGCGTCCTCGGGGCGCTGCGCTGCTGAGAAGGCCAGGCGCAGATAATAGGCTGCGGCTAGGCCCGAGTTCAGCAGACCGATAATCGCCAGAACAACGGCACCCCCGCCCACCGCGGCAGAGAACGAGTAGAATTTGCCGAAGAATCCGCCCGTGAAAGGAATTCCGATCAGCGACACAAGAAAGAAGATGAGCAGACTGCCGAGCAAGGGTGAGCGGTAAAGCAGTCCCCTGTAGTCCTGCACCAGCGGTCTTTCGTCGAGGTATCCGCCTGCGAGGGTTACAACTGCAAAGATGCCGACGTTCATCGCGGAATAGGCCGCAGTGTAGAAGATGGCCGCCGCGATGCCGCTGGAGCCGAAGCCGGCAAAGGCTGCCAGCAAATAGCCCGCGTGCGCGATGGCAGAGTAAGCGAGCATTCGCTTTACGTTCTGCTGGCGTAATGCGGCGAGATTGCCGATGGTCATGGAGAGCACTGCGACGACCCAGAGCGCGGGAGCCCAGACAGACCGGAGAGCCGGGAACATCTCATACACGATGCGTAACAGGAACGCGAATGCCGCTGCCTTGGGCGCGGTCGACATCAGGGCCACGACGGGGGTGGGTGCGCCCTCGTATACGTCCGGTGTCCAGACGTGGAACGGGGCTGCCGAAACCTTGAACAGGATTCCGACGAGCATCATGGCCAGTGCCGCATGAATCAGTCCCTGATTCTGAGCGCCCGCGACATTGCGCGCGATTCCGTAAACCGAAGTCGTTCCCGTGGCTCCGAAGACGAGGGCGATTCCATAAAGGAGGAACGCGGTAGCGAATGAGCCGAGCAGGAAATACTTAATTGCGGATTCAGGTCCCTTGCCAGTCTCCTTGCAGTAGCCGGCGAGGATGTAGGTACTGATCGAGGAGATCTCGAGTGCGATGAATACCAACAGCAACTCGACAGCGCTCGTCAGCAAACACATGCCCACGGCTCCAAACGTCATGAGCGCGTAGTATTCGCCCTGGTGATGGCTGTCTTCAGGCAGAGTGTCGAGCGAAAGCAGCAGCGCGACAAGCACGATGCCGCAGATCAGCACGTGGAAGAACACGGTAAAAGGGCTTGTCTCGACAGTCTCTGAGAAGCCGGTGCCAGTCGGCAATGAGAGCTGCCAGATGCTGGCCCAGATTGCCAGCATGGCGCCGAGGGCTGCGATGCGGCCGAGACCGCGCCGCGAGCGCCGGGGCGCGAGAGATGCATCTATCAGCATCACCAGCACGCCGGTGATAGTGAGAATGGCTTCGGGAAGGATGCGGTACATGTCCGGAACTGAATTCACCGCTGAACCTCCCCACCGTAGGTACTTGGAACGACATCAGGTTGACTGAACATTTCAGCCGCTTTCGATTGCTGGATCAATAGCGGTTTGGGAGCGGTCTCAATCGCGCTGAACCAGATGCCGGGCGCGACGCCCATTACGAACATGAGTACTGCGAGGGACCATAGAACGGACTGCTCACCAAGGCGCAGGTCCTGGGCCGCAGCTGAAGCGGCCATCGAGGATTCCTTGCCGAAGAAGATCCGCTGGACCATCCACAGCATGTATGCCGCGCTGAGGATGACGCCCAGAGTGGCCGCAATTGCCCAGCCGTGACTGACTCCGGCGAAAATGCTTGAGAGGATCAGGAATTCGCCGACGAAACCGTTGAGCAGCGGAAGTCCGATCATGGCCAGAGAGACGATGACGAAAATGGTTGCAAGGCGCGGGAGCCGGGCAGCCAATCCGCCGTATGCCGCGATCTGGCTGGTTGCGAAGCGGATTTCCAATGCGCCCAGCAGAACGAACAGCGCTGCGTCGATCAATTCGTTGTTGAGGATCTGGTAGGTAGCGCCGCTCCAGCCGGTGAAGGTGAACCCGTAGACGCCCAGCGTAATCAGGCTGAGATGACTGAGCGCCGCAAAGGCGAGGAAACGCCAGAAATCGCGCTGCACCAGCGCAAGGCACGCTCCATAGAGAATGCCAATTACCGCCAGCGTAATGAGAAGCGGCGCGATTGCTTTCGCCTGGGCAGGGAAGAGCCCGACATGGAAGCGCAGCATCGAATAGAGTCCGAGTTTACCCGCCACAACCATGGCCATGGCCACGGGCGCTTCACAAAAGGTGTCTGCGAGCCAGCCATGTAGAGGGAATACAGGCACCTTGACGGCGAAGGCAAAAAGGAAGGCAAGGGCGATCCAGAAAAGAGCGCCGGTTGGAACAGCGCCGGCCGCGATCAGGATCCGCAGTTCGCTCAAATTAAAGGTGCCCGTGCGAGCGTACAGATAGAGGATGGCGACGAGCAACGGCGCCGATGGAATGAACGTGAACAGAAAGAACTTCGTCGCAGCCTTCTGACCTTCTTTGCGGCCGTACATGGCGATCAGGATCGCCATTGGCACCAGGGAGAGTTCCCAGAAACCGTAATAGAGCATCAGGTCAAGTGAGATGAAGACGCCGTACATCGCGGTCTGCTGCACGAGGAAGAGCGAGTAAAAGACCTTGCGGCGCTGATTGATGGCATTCCAGCTTGCTAGAACTCCAACGGGGCCGAGCAATCCCACGAGGACCACGAGCCAAAGGCTGAGTCCGTCCACGCCCACGTGGTAGTAGATGGCGGGATTCTCGATCCATTTCTGATTTACTACGAACTGGAATCCGGGTTGACTCAGATTGAAGTGAGCAGGCAGGTGGAGAGTCAGCCCGAAGGTGGCCAAGGTAGTGACAAGCGTGAGCCATGCGGGCAGCCGGCCGCGATCGGGGAGCAGCGCCACGAACACTGCCCCCGCGAGCGGCGTCAGGAGAATCAACGTGAGAATCGAACTATCCATTGATGTCATCTCCTAGTGGCCCGCCATTCCAAGGTGAAGTCCCGCCGCTTCGAAGACATGCGGAGCGAGCACGAAATAAAGCAGCACGGCAGCACCCAGTGCCAGCCAGGCAGCGTATGACCGCAGATTGCCTGATTGCCAGCGTTGCAGGATTGCGCCACCCAGCGAGGCGATGCCGGCCAGCAGCCACGCCAGGCCACCGAGGATACCAACGTCGACAACCCACCCCAGCAGATACCTGGAGATAACCAGCAGCGGCTTGACGATGGTGAAGCCGTAGATCTCGTCGACGTAGTATTTGTTAGCGAGGAGCTTGTAGCCGGTGGGCATTGCGGCTGCGAGCTGCGCGGGGCTCTCCGGCCGCTGGCGATACATACGGTCGGCGATCAACCAGCCGAGCAAGGCAACGACGACGGCGAGAACCGTCAGGAAGATTTCAACCTGGCTGCCGGCGGCTTCCGCGGTCCTGCTTCCAACTGCCGGAGCCAGAAATGCACCGAATCGTCCCGCACCGATCCAGCCGCCGCAAACTGAAAGCACCGCAAGGATGACCAGCGGTCCCCGCATCGACCACGGGCTCTCATGCGGATGTGCAGCATCTTCCCGCGATTCGCCCCAGAAGGTCAGGTACCAGAGCCGGAACATGTAGAACGCCGTAAGTGCTGCGGTCACGAGGCCTACAAACCAGAGAATCTTCCCCAGGCTCCCGGACGTAAACGCCGCATACAGAATTGCGTCCTTTGAGAAGAACGCCGCCAAGGGCGGGAATCCTGAAATTGCAAAGACGGCGATGGTCATCGTCCAGTAGGTGACAGGGATCTTTGTGCGTAGGCCGCCCATTTTGCGCATGTCCTGTTCGCCGCCGAGGGCATGGATCACGGAGCCAGCGGCAAGGAAGAGCAGCGCCTTGAAGAAGGCATGCGTCATCAGGTGGAAGATGGCAGCCGAATATGCCGCGACGCCGCAGCCGAGGAACATGTAGCCGAGCTGCGAGACGGTGGAGTAGGCCAGCACGCGCTTGATGTCGGTCTGGACGAGGCCGATGGTGGCGGCGAAGAGCGCCGTCGCCGCACCCACAATCGCAACCACGCTCAGCGCGAAGGGCGAGCGATCGAAGATGAAATGGGTGCGAGCGATCATGTAGACGCCGGCCGTGACCATCGTCGCCGCGTGGATGAGGGCAGAGACGGGCGTGGGGCCTTCCATGGCGTCGGGCAGCCAGACGTAGAGCGGAAGCTGAGCGCTTTTGCCGATGGCGCCAACAAGCAGACAGAGAGCAATTGCGGTCAGGACGCCGCCGGTCATTGTTGGATTGGCGGCGAGCTTTGCGACTATTTCGTTGAGGGTCAGCGTGCCAAAGTTCGCCAGCAGCAGGAACAAGCCGATCAAGAATCCGAAATCGCCGATGCGGTTAACGATGAATGCTTTTTTGCCCGCGTCCGCCGCCGAGGTCTTCTGGAACCAGAAGCCGATGAGCAGATACGAGGCGAGGCCCACGCCTTCCCATCCAACGAACATCAGCAGGGCATTGCCGGCCTGCACGAGGACCGTCATGAAAAACAGGAAGAGGTTCAGGTAGGCGAAGTAGCGCCAGTAGCCCTCTTCTTCATGCATGTAGCCAACTGAGTAGACGTGGATGAGAAAACCGACGCCGGTGACGACGAGCAGCATCACGAGCGACAGCGGATCGAGTACCGATCCAAAATCTGCATGAAGCGTGCCGACCGAGATCCACGTCGGCGCGCCGTGCTCGATGACAGGCAGCGCGACAGATCCAGTCGACACAAGAAACACTGCATGCAGAACAATCAGGAATGAGATCAGGGGCGCAACCAGGGCAATTGTCGATACCACTGCCTTGGGCAGACGACGGCCCAGCAATCCGTTGAGCAGGAAACCAACGAAGGGCACAAGCGGAATCAACGGCAGGAAGAGCAGTGGTCCGTTCATAGTTTCATCAGGTCGATGCGGTCGACCGCCAGCGTCGCGCGAGCGCGGAATACGGCAATAATGATCGCGAGTCCAACGGCCGCCTCAGCCGCGGCCACCATCATCACAAAGAAGACGAAGATTTGACCCCTCACCTGGTGCCACTGGTGGGCGAAGGTCACAAACGAGAGATTCACAGCGTTGAGCATCAGCTCGATCGACATGAATACCGTGATGAGATTGCGCTTGATCAGGAATCCGACAATACCGAGGCAGAAAAGCACGGCGCTCAGCAATAAATACCAGCCGAGTGGAACCTCATGTTGAACCATGTGCAGCGAGTTCATTCGGGCCCTGTCCTTTCTTCATCGCTTTTGCCCGCCAGCGCGACAGAACCGAGGATGGCCACCAGGATCAGTACCGATGTGACCTCAAAGGGCAGCAGCAGCCTGGTGAACAGCACGGCGCTCAACTCGGTTGTGCTGGTAATGTGGTCTTCGATGGCGGCATTGCCGAAGCACTGAATCCTGAGAATCGTCGTGGCAATCAGCGCCATGATCGCGGCGACGGCCGGAAATCCGACCACGCGAGCGATGCGGCTGCCGAGGGTGCGTTCTTCGCGGCTGGCATTCAGCAGCATGACCACAAATGTGAATAGCACCATGATGGCACCGGCGTATACGATTACCTGCGCGGCGGCGAGGAACTCCGCGCCGAGCAACAGATAGAGCACCGCGAGCGAGGTCATCACCACAATCAGCGAGAGAGCGCTGTTGATGGGATGTTTCTGCAGCAGGAGATTGACGGCTCCAGTCAGGCAGAGTGCGGCAAACACGATAAACAGAATCAGGTGCATCGTTTCGTCACTTACGGGCGAGTGCCGGTGGACTGCTCCGGCAGGTTGAGGGAAGGAACTGACCGAGCAGGCCGATCCTGCTCCTTGAAATCCCTTCCGATTCTAACTGAGCGTGTCCGGCTAAACGACGATCGATAAACAGCAGATCGAGCCGGCCCGGCACTCTCAGCGATACGCGAGCCACAGGCTCGTGCCCACAATGTTGAGGATGGCCAGCGGCATCAGCCAGCGCCATCCGTAATTCATTAGCTGGTCATAGCGGAAGCGGGGCAGTGTGCCACGCACCCACACATAGAGGAACAGGAAAGTGAAGACCTTGAAGACAAACCAGAAGATGGGAAGCATCGCGCGCAGAAGGAAATTGTTCGGCGCAGGCAGCAGATCGCCAAACGGGCTGGTCCATCCACCCAGAAAGAGCAGGGTTGCAACACAGCCAACGTTGATCATGTTGCCGTACTCGGCCATGAAGAACATGGCGAATTTCATCGAACTGTACTCGGTGTGGTAGCCAGCGACCAGTTCGCTCTCGGCTTCGGGCAGGTCGAAGGGCGCGCGATTGGTCTCAGCGTACGCCGCCATTAGATAGATGAAGAACGCGACAAACTGGAAACCGCCGAAGAGGTTCCACGTCAGGAGCCCGTACCTCGACTGGCTGCGCACAATGACGTCAAGATTCAGCGAGCCGGCGCGTAGCACCGCTCCGACCAGCGAGAGTCCAAGAGCCAGTTCGTAGCTCACGAGCTGTGCCGAGGAGCGCAATGAGCCGAGCAGCGAATATTTGTTATTGGAAGACCAGCCGGCCAGGGCGATTCCGTAGACGCCCATTGAAGTGATGCCGAGGATGATTAGGAGGCCGATGTTGACGTCGGCGATCTGGAAGAAGTGGAAGTTGCCCGGACCGACGACGCCAGGATCACCAAAAGGCACAACGGCAATCGAGATGAGAGCGCAACTGAGGGCGATGATCGGCGCGAGCAGATAGAGCGGCTCGTATACCCCCGTCGGGATGATGTCTTCCTTGAGAAAAGATTTCGCGCCGTCTACGAGTGGCTGTAAGAGCCCGAAAGGCCCTACACGGTTGGGTCCCCAGCGATTCTGAATGCGGCCAACGAGCTTGCGCTCAAGCAGCACCGTGTAGGCGACGCCCAACAGGAACACCACCGTCACCACCACCACCTTGAGCAAGCTCCACAGGAAAAACTGCAAAATCGTCACGTGCCTTCAGCCTTTCTCGCCAATTCTTCAGCCTGCTACTGCTTCTGCAACCACCGATGCCTGATGCTTCTCCAGGTCTTTGAGACCATTGCTGTACCGCCCGAGGGTTCCCGAGGTAAAGAGCCCGTTGTGCGCAGGCCTTACGAGATCCGGCCGCGACGAGGTGAGTGTCGAGACCGGGACAAAGCCGGACTCTGTATGCACATCGCTACCGCCAAACAGGTTCAGCCGATCCAGCTTATAGCTCGGGACCAGGCGCTCAATTTCATCGAGCAAAGCCAGCGGATCGAAGGGGCTCAATTTCGGCTCGAGGCCATTCGCCGCGAGCCAAACCGCGTGCCGGTCGGCCTCGCCAGACTGCGCTCCACGCGACTGGCCAAGGTCTGCCTGGACGCCGTGCTTGCCGAAAGGCACGAGCCTCTTTACATCGGCATCCATACTGGCGGCGAGGCGGACCAGGATTTCGAAGTCCGGCTTAGCTCCGGCGTGATCGGCGGCTTTCCTTGTCACTTGCAGATCGCCGAAGGTGTTGGTTACTGTTCCGGTCTTTTCGTAGAGGCTTGCAGCCGGGAAGACAACATCAGCAGCAGCGGCGGTCTCGGTCAGGAAGATGTCTTGCACCACGAGAAACGTGTTCTTCAGAGTGCCGGCATCGATTCCTTCGGCGCCCAGCGGATTTGCGCCGACGACAAGCAGGGCTCCCAATTCACCGCTTGCCACTGCCGTTAACATCTCGGACTGGTTCTTGCCGGCCTTTGAAGACATGCCGGGGTACTCGCCAGCGAATGCGCCGGCCGCAGTGACGGGCACATATCCCGGCAACAGGTCGGGCATCAAACCCATATCCGCCGCTCCGCGCGAGTTGGCGTAGTCGCCGAGGTAAGCGAACTTTACATTGCCGCCGAGGCCCCACTTGACGAGTTCCGCAACTGCGGCGCCGCGATACTCTTCGCCGAAGATGACCACGAGTCTCTCTTCGCCGAGCACGGCTTCGCGGAAGGCCGTGTTGCTGATTGCCGCATCGCTCCCGGCGAGGTAGGCGGCAAACGCGGAATATCCGCCGGCGGGCAGGCGCAGGGCGGCTTTTGCCTGGCGCTCGAGCTTGATCTGGCGCTCGTTTGCGACATAAAGGCGGGCTCGGTTCAGACGCACATTAGTGCGCAAGTTCCACGCCAGCAGCGGATGCTCGTTGGTGGGATCGCCGCCGATCAGCAGGATGGCCGGGGCATCTGCAATTTCGCGCAGGCCTGCGGATTTGCCTTCATGCCCGGCCAGCGCGTGCGCAAACGCAACATAATCGGTTGTCCGATCGTGGTCGATGTTATTTGTGCGGAGAACCGAGCGGGCGAACTTCTGCAGGAGGTAATTCTCTTCGTTGGTCGTGTGATTGGAGCCAATGACGCCGATCGCATCGCCGCCGCGACTGTCGCGAATCTCCTTGAGCTTTGCGCCGGCGGCACGGAAGGCCTGGTCCCAACTGGCGGGCTCTAGCTTGCCATCGGCATTGCGCAGGAGCGGGGTCGTGAGGCGCTCCGAGTTTTCGACGAAGTCGAATCCGAAACGGCCCTTCGCGCAGAGAAAATCGCCGTTAATGCCACTCTTGTCGCGGTTGTCGGCGCGAACAATCTCGGATCCATCATTAGCCTGGCGGACGCCGAGCGTCACCTTGCAGCCATCGCCGCAGTGCGTGCAGATGGTTGCGACATGGTTCATCTCCCACGGCCGCGTCTTGTAGCGGTAGCTGCCGCTGGTGAGCGCGCCCACCGGGCACACATCGATGCACATGCCGCACTGTTCGCAATCGAGTCGGTCGCCGCCGTCGGGAGCGATGACCGAACTCACGCCGCGATTCTGCACGCCGAGCGCCCAAACGTCCATACCTTCGCCGCACATACGCGTGCAGCGGTAGCAGAGGATGCAGCGCGGCCGGTCGTAGAAGACAGCCGGGGACCACTGTTGTTCTTCGCGATGCTGCTTGGCCTCGGCGTAGAGACTCTCGCCCGCCCCATACTTGAAGGTCATGTCCTGCAGTTCGCACTCGCCGCCTGCGTCGCAAACGGGGCAGTCGAGCGGATGGTTACCGAGCAGGAGTTCTATGGTGGCTTTGCGCGCCTGCGCAATCTCGGGCGATTCGGTGATGAAGACCTGGCCTTCGGCTACGGTTGTTGTGCAGGCGGTCTGCAGCTTCGGCACCTTCTCCTGGCGGACGACGCACATGCGGCAAGCCGCCTGAAGGCTGAGGCCGGGGTAGTAGCAGAACGCGGGGATCTCGATGCCCGCCTTACGGCACGCCTCAATCAGCAGCGTTCCCGCGGGAGCCGTCAGCTTCTTACCGTCGACTGTGAATGTTACGTCTGCCATTCTTCTCCAGCGCCCCTAAACGACCGCCATTTCTGTGTGCTTGGCGAACGGGCAGGGCTTCCCGTCCAGGTGATCTTCAAACTCCTTGCGGAATTTCTTCACGAATCCCAGCATCGGCATTGCCGCCGCATCGCCCAGCGGGCAGAAGGTGCGGCCCAACATGTTTTCGGCGAGATAGCGGATGTTGTCGATGTCTTTCATCGATCCGAAACCTGCATGGAACCGGGTCAGCGATTTCTTCAGCCAGTCGGTTCCTTCGCGGCAGGGAATGCACCAGCCGCAGCTCTCGTGCTGATAGAAGCTGATGGTGCGCAGGGCAAATTCAACGATGCAGGTCTGGTCGTCGATGACGACTACGGCGCCGGAACCGAGCATCGAACCGGCCTTGCCGACCTGGTCGAAGTCCATTCCCAGGGTTTCAATCTCTTCCGGGAGCAGAACCGGTGTTGACGATCCGCCGGGAACCACGGCTTTGAGCTTGCGGCCGCCGCGAATGCCGCCGGCGACCTCATAGATCATCTTCTTCAGGTTGTAGCCCATGGGCAGTTCGTAGACGCCGGGCCGCTCCACGTGTCCGCTGATGCCGAAGAGGCGCGTGCCACCGTTGCGGGGCGATCCGACAGCGGCAAACGCCGCTCCGCCCATGTCAATCACGTGGGGCACGTTGGCGATGGTCTCGGCGTTATTGATGATCGTTGGACCGCCGTAGACGCCGACCACAGCAGGGAAGGGCGGCCTGATGCGCGGAATACCGCGCTTGCCTTCGAGCGACTCCATCAGTGCGGACTCTTCGCCCACTTCGTAAGCGCCCGCGCCACTATGCGTGATCACCTGGAATTCGGTTTCGGAACCGAAGATGTTTTTGCCCAGAAAGCCTTTGGAGTAGGCATCGGCGACGGCCTTCTCCATGATCTCAAGCAGATACCGGTACTCGCCGCGCAGGTAGATGAACCCCAACTTCGAGCCGATTGCCAGGCCGGCAATAATCGTGCCTTCAATCACCGCATGCGGATCATGCAGGAAGATCAGGTGGTCCTTGCAGGTGCCGGGCTCGCTCTCGTCGCCGTTGACGAGGACGTGTTTAGGCAGGGTGGACTGCTTGGGCACGAACGACCATTTCATGCCCGCAGGAAAGCCTGCACCGCCGCGACCGCGCAGGTTCGAGGCCTTCATCTCGTTGATGATCCACTCAGGCCCCTGCGCCAGGCACTTCTTCACCGCCTCGTATCCGCCAGATTCGATGTACTTGTCGATATTCGCCGCGCCCTGGCCGAAACGCCTGGAGACGATCTTCACTTCGTCGGGATGGGAAACCAGCCTAGGCATGGGGACCCGCCCCTTCTGCCTTGGCCTTGGCGCGGTAGTTGGCCAGAATGCCGGGTACGCTCTCCGGAGTAAGCTCGTCGTGAAAGTCGTAGTTCACCTGGATGGCCGGGGCCCAGCAGCAGGCTCCGATGCACTCAACCTCTTCGATGGAGAAGACGCCATCGGCTGTTACGCCCTTGTGTCCGATGCCAAGCTCTTCCTGGAACCGCTCATACACGTCGTAGGCTCCGCGCAGCATGCAACTGATGTTGGTGCACACCTGAACGTTGAACTTTCCTGCCGGCTTGAAACGCAGCATCGAGTAGTACGTGGCAACATTGCGCACGTCGAGTTCCGTGATGCCGATGCGGTGGGCGACTTCCGCGATCACTGCGTCAGAGAGGTAGCCAATCTCGTCCTGCGCGTAGAGCAGCATCGGAACCAGCGCCGAACGGCGCACCGGATACTTTTCGACCAGCGCATCGAAGCGGGCCGCCAGACGGGGCGAAAAGATGCTCATCGTTTCTAAACTCATCGCATCAACTCCCGCGCCCAGGCCTCTGCTGCCATATCCATTTCTTCCTCGCCGGCCACGCCGCGCAACCGCCCGGCCTCAGTTATCTCCAGCATTCCGCTCCGTCCGTCGTCGCGCTCCCAAATGAACTGCGCGCCGTTGCGTCTCAAATCGAGCCACGCATTACCGTGGCGAACTGTAATCCGTTCTTCCCCCAACTCGACTGTTGCCTGCCGATCCCCATTCAGTCCGTGCGCCGCGGTGTAGCTGCGAAGCAGGGAAGCAAGCGATACCCAAAGTTCTGCGAACAACTGTGCCGTCTCCGGCATCAGCGGTCAATCTCTCCGAGCACGATGTCGATCGATCCGATCACTGCAACGACATCAGCAAGCATGCGGCCTTTGCACATCGTTTCGAGCGCCTGCAACGTCGCAAATCCCGGATAGCGCATGTGCACGCGATGCGGCTTGGCGGTGCCATCCGACACCACGTAGTAGCCCATCTGTCCGTGGCCCGATTCGATTCCCTGGTACACCTCGCCGGCAGGAACGTTGAAGCCTTCGGTCACAATCTTGAAGTGATGGATCAGGGCCTCCATCTGCGTCTTCATCTTCTCGCGATCGGGCAGGACGATCTTCGGCGCGTCGGCTTTGATAGGTCCGCCCGGCATGCCATCGAGCGCCTGCTGGATGATCTTGACGCTCTCTCGCATCTCAATCAGCCGAACTTCGTACCGGCCCCAGCAATCGCAACGGTTCGAGACCGGCACCTTGAACTGGAACTTCTCGTAGCTCGAGTAGGGCATATCGCGGCGCAGATCGAAGTCAATTCCCGAGGCTCGCATTGTCGGTCCGGTCACCGCCAGCGCAACGGCATCCCCTGCAGATAAGAGCCCAACACCCATCAGCCGGTTGCGAAAGATCGGATTTCCGGTCAGCAGGTTTGAGTACTCGTCGATCTTCTCAGGAAATGTCCTAATGAAGGCCTGGATGCGATCGAACAGATCGAGTGGCGGCTCCATCGAGAGTCCACCGATGCGGAAGTAGCTGGTCATCATGCGCTGGCCAGCTACTGCCTCAAAGATGCGCAGGATGTCCTCGCGTTCACGGAAGGTGTAGAGGAAGACCGTCAGCGCGCCGATATCCATGGCGTGCGTGCCAAGCCAGATCAGGTGGGAGTTCAGGCGGGTCAACTCGGTCAGGAGGACGCGGATCCACTGCGCCCGCTCGGGAATCTCCAGGCCGAGCAGCTTCTCGACAGCCAGGCAATAGCAGAGATTATTGGCCATTGGCCCGAGATAGTCGACGCGGTCGGTGAGCGGCACCACCTGCTGGTAGAACTTGGCTTCGCAGGTCTTCTCTATGCCCGTGTGGAGATAGCCGATCTCCGGATAAAGCCGGACGACAATCTCGCCGTCGATCTCCAACACCAGGCGCAAGACGCCGTGTGTCGACGGGTGCTGCGGTCCCATGTTCAGGACCATGTGCTGGTCGTGTGCTCCCTCGGCCGTTGGGGCCTGCAGAATCGGAGTCCCTACATCCACCATCAGCGATAGCCCTCCACCGGATAATCCTTGCGCAATGGATGTCCCACCCACTCCTCCGGCAACAGGATGCGCCGCAGATTCGGGTGTCCTTCAAAGCGAATTCCGAACAGGTCGAAGACTTCGCGTTCGTAGTAGTTTGCCCCGGGCCAGACAGACGTGATGGATTCAATGGCCGGATCGCTGCTGTCGACCCAGGTTTTCAGCCGAATGCGTTCCTTGTATCTATGTGAAAGGATGTGATAGCTGATCTGAAAGCGGGGCTCGGAAGGCAGCCAGTCCACGGCGGTCATGTCTTCGAAGGCGTTATAACCGGCGTCCTTCACGGCCGCAACGGCTTCGCAAATCTTCTCGGAGGACACAGTGAGGGTCAACTCGCCGCGGTCGAAGAGCGCATCGGTCAGGGCCTCGGAGTTCCAGTCAAGAATTGCCTTGACTGCCGGGTGATCCGGCAATCCATCGAGCACAGCTTGTCTCCCTGCGAGTGTTTCTTTTGGAGCGTCAGCCATTTTCAGAGGTCCGCCTTATCCATGCTCCAGTTCAGGATGCCCTTGCGCACAATGTAGTAGAGTCCGACCGCGATGAAGCCAAGATAAACAAGCATTTCCCAGAATCCGAATAGTCTTTGACCGGTGATGTGCGGCAACTGGCGGTAAATAACGGCCCACGGCATCATGAACACCGCTTCCACATCGAACAGGATGAAGAGCATGGCGACCATGTAGAAGCGCACGCTGAAACGGGCCCGGGCGTCGCCCACGGACTCGATGCCGCATTCATAGGCAGCCAGCTTAACCGGCAGATTGCGATGCCGACCGATAAACCACGAGGCGAGAACCATTACCGCGGCAAGTCCCACGGCAAAAAGGACCTGCATCATCAATGACAGATACTGCCAGTGGTAGGGAATCATCGTGATCCTGTCTTGCAACGGTTCGCAAAAGTGCGCGGCGTTCGCAGTGTACCGAATCGACCCTACTGCGACGGGCCGCTGGTTTGAGATTAGGGTCCCGAACCCATCCCGTCAAGGCGCAGGGTGGTTGATTCCCTTGTGGATGGAAACCGGTGAGGTCTGGTGCGAATGATCCACGTCACCTGGTTCCAAATTCTGTGTATACGCGACGTCGAGATTCTGTATCTGTGAGTTGCGTCACATGAATCCCGGAACAGGAATCCCATCATCATCTTCCGGTTTTAGGAACCAGGGCAGTTTTTGATTAAAGAGAATCGGGATATGTTCCGATCAATCGATTAATGCTCATATTAGGTCCCCCGGGGACGAGAATTATGGATGCTCCTACCACAACGGGCTCTGACTTTCACGGAATCGCCCGATCAAAAACTGCTCCTGAAGCGATGGACGACCGCCCCCGCTACATCAACCCTGAAGCGGGACATGCGCTGGAGATTCTCAGCCACGCCATCGAGTACCTCTCGCATGAGTTCGTTCACGGGGGGGAGGAGACAGTCAATCCTCATGATCCGCAGTTGGAGGCGATCCTACTGCTGATGTCGCTCAACAGCCAGGTCTATTATTCGTGCCCTGTCATTCCGACCTTCTCAGAATGTCTGCGCGCCTTCTTCCGCGCAACTCCGCACGAGGGCGCCCGCAACGGTTCCATCAATCCAGCTCTACCCGAATTTGGCGAGCACAAGGCGCGATCGTAGTCTGAGCCTGTGCATTTCCAACCTCGACTGACCCTGGATGAAAAAGCTGCCGTGCCGAGTCTTCACTGATCCTGTAGGGCGGGTTACTGGCCAATCACCAGCACAGCGAACAGGACCAGCCATGCCAGCCCCATCGCGTGCCAATACCACGCAGTGGCATCGACGGCAATCTGCCGCAATTCCACGCGTTTCAGGCTGCGAATGACTACCAGGCAGACGGCCAGTGCAATGACGCCGACGACAAGGTGTGCCGCGTGGAGACCGGTAATGACGTAGAAGAAATAGCTAGCCGGAGTTGACCAGTGATCGAAGGCAAATCCCTGCGCCGTTAATTGGCGCCACGCCATCCACTGTCCCGTGAGGAAGAGGCTTCCCAGCGCGAAGGTCGCGGCCATCCACGGGAGGGTGCGTTGCAGCGCCGGATGGCCGAGTCCAAGCCATTCCTCCAGGACATCGATCTCGCGAAAGATATTGCGCCGGGCGATTTCCATGGTGAGGCTGCTTAAAAGAAGCAGCGCGGTGTTGAGGTAGAGGATGGGGGGTAGCAGGACCGGGTGCCAGTCACCGATCTGCTCGTGCGTACGGGGATCCATGTGGGTGCCCGCCTGGCGAGCGAAGAACAGCGCCACCAGGATGGCAAAGAACATCATGTCCGCTGCCAGGATGGAGAAGATAGAGAAGCGGATCTTGTGGAGCAACTCGCGCGGGCCACGCCGCTCGTGCTGCCGATCATCGTCGCCGCCGCCGCCGCCCCCGCCGCCGGTCGGCCGGTGGTCCACAGGAGGTTTGCCGCCAAATCCCGGCTCTTTCCGTTCCGTTTCCGCAGGGGAGTGCGTAAAGGTAGCGGGCATCAGAAGCCTCTGTGCAAATCAGAGTACACCACTGGTGGTTGGACGCAACCGCCCCTTATCGGGATGGTCTTTTTTGGCGAATTCCATCTCACTCTGGTAAGGTCCGGTCACTTCCCGAGATTTGCGTTCACGAGATCAACAAATGCTTTGTGGACGCGCCTGTCCGTGGTGAGTTCGGGGTGAAATGTTGCAGCCATCAGCTTGCCCTGGCGTACGAGAGTCGGCAATCCGTCGCGTCTCGCTAAGACTTCGACTCCCTGTCCGGTCTCAAGGATGCGCGGAGCCCGAATGAATACCATTTCCAGCTTGTCTCCGCCGAGTGCCGACTCCGCGAAGAGGATCGATGAGTCGATCTGCCGCCCGTAGGCATTGCGCTCGACCACAACATCCAGTGCGCCAAGGCTCGTCTGGGCGGGATTTCGGACCTCGCGTGCCAGTAGAATCGCTCCGGCACAAGTGCCGAAGACCGGACGCATGGAACAGAACTCTTTCAGATCGTTGAAGAGATGGCGGCGTTCAAGAAATTTCAGCATCGTGGTCGATTCGCCACCGGGCAGAACCAGGCCATCGAGCCCGGCTAGTTCCTCGCGCTTACGAACCTCGACCGGAATCGCACCGGCCTCGGCCAGCGCGTCAGCATGCGCTGCGTAATCTCCTTGTATCGCCAGTACCCCGATGCGCGGCCGCGCTGGTTCCGCGTTCAATCTTCGTTCTCCTTTAGCGTGCGACGTCCCAATTGGAGAAGGCCAAGGTTCTTAGAGCATCCTAACCTGCATCATTGAAAGGCAGGAAAGCCGGAAGTGACGAGCACCTCCGGCTCCTGAAACCCTGAATCGCGGGCTATTACCAGCCGCGCGTCTGCAACAGTTGGGACTCCTCGATTGCTGCGGCTGCCAGTCCCTTCATCGTGCCGGTCACCTGTTCGCTGACCTCGGCCAGGATCTTCGGATCGTTGTAGTGTGTGGTGGCGATTACGATCGCCTTCGCACGCGAAACCGCTTCTTCGCGCTCGGTCGGATCGTTCTCCACGTCGAGGGGAGTCGCCCGCTCCTTCATGAAGATTCCAGAACCGACAAAGATGGCCTCGGCGCCGAGCTGCATCATCAGCGCGGCATCCGCGGGTGTGGCGATTCCGCCAGCCGAAAAATTTGGAACCGGGAGCTTGCCTGCCTGCGCCACCATCCGAACCAGTTCATAAGGCGCCTGGTGATCCTTGGCAGCGGCATACAGTTCCTGCTCGCTCAGCACTGTCAGGGCCTTCATCTCCCTTGTGATCTGGCGCATATGCTGCACAGCGTGGACGACGTCTCCCGTGCCGGCCTCACCCTTGGTGCGGATCATCGCTGCACCTTCGGCAATCCGGCGAAGCGCCTCACCCAAGTTTCTCGCGCCGCAAACGAAGGGCGTGGTGAAGGCATGCTTATCAATATGGTGCGCCTCATCGGCGGGAGTGAGGACCTCGCTCTCGTCGATGAAGTCGACCCCGATCTCCTGCAGAATCTGCGCCTCGGCGAAATGGCCGATGCGCGCTTTCGCCATCACTGGAATGGAAACCGCCTGGATGATCTGCTTGATGAGACCGGGTTTTGCCATGCGCGCTACTCCGCCCTCGGCGCGAATCATCGCGGGCACGCGCTCGAGCGCCATCACCGACACGGCTCCCGCCTCCTCGGCGATGCGGGCCTGCTCGACGTTCATCACGTCCATGATGACGCCGCCCTTGAGCATTTCGGCGAGGCCGATCTTCAGGCGCAGGCCAGTTCCGGTAATACTCTTGTTTTCATTCTCTTGGGGCATTTTCTTGACCTCGACTTCCAGCCGTCACGTGCAAAACTCTTGAGAAATCTCTCCTTCTAGTGTAGCAGCGATGAAATCAGAATTTTCATGACACAGAAATGTGAACAGGCGGCGAGTCCGCGCAGTTCTGAGTCCGTTCTAACGATTCTCAACCCGTTTTGGTCACCGCAGTGCACCTTGCCCGGCCGATGGCCAAGGAATCACAACCTGGCGAGCAGGCCTCTGCAATCGGACCCGGCTCCGGGGAGACGGCGGCCGAGGCCGCGCTGGTGAAAGCGCCGGTCTCTATTGGAGGTTTCGGCAGCTTCGGGATGGATTCGGTTTTCTCTCGGCTTCCGATCGAAATCGATGTCGCCGTTCCGGTCAGGGACTTTCGTGTGCGCAACCTGCTCGCCCTCGAAAAGGGGCAGGTCATTGAGTCCTCGTGGCTTCAGGGTGAAGATCTGCCGCTTGCCGGCAGGGGTGCACAACTGGCCTGGTCGGAGTTCGAAGTCATCGATCAAAAGCTGGCGGTCCGGATCACACGCCTGGTTTGAGAGGAACGAACTTGGGAGTCTTCGCAAATGCAATCAGTTCCATGGCCAGCCAGCGGGTTCCCGCTTTGCGAGATGCACATGAGGGGAGCCGCGGTCTGGCAGGCTGGCTGCTTGAGCGGCTCCACCGCCGCTCATTCCCGGCGCCGCGTCTTTCCCTGGTCGAGAGAATCAACCTTGGCCCTCGTCAGACGCTGGCTCTGATTGAAGCCGATGGACAGCGGCTGCTTGTGGCCACTTCGCCCGAGAGCGCTCCGGTCTTTTATGCATTGAAAGCCGCCTCGTCTTCCCGTCGCACTGCGCGCTCCACCAAGGGGACGGGGGAAGGGAAGAGCGCATGATCGCGAGCCTGTCGCTTGCGCTCGCGGCTGCCCCGGCGACGATGCCTCTGCTGCCGAACCTTGACGCCCGCATGCGCCCGTCCGACTCCACCCCGTGGACCATCCTTTTCACGCTGACGCTCATCACACTGCTTCCAGCGATCCTGATGTGCATGACGCCGCTGGTACGTCTGCTTGTTGTTTTTCACTTCCTGCGCCAGGCACTGGGCACGCAGACGGCACCCTCGAATCCGACACTCCTCGGGCTCGGCCTGATGATGTCGTGGTTTCTGATGACCCCGATTCTGACCCAGGTGGATCAGCAGGCAGTTGAGCCCTATCGCGCCGGGCAGATCACCGGCTGGGTTGCCATCGACCGCGGCTCCGGGCCCATCAAGGATTTCCTGCTGCACTACGCGCGCGAAAAGGATCTCGCACTTTTCACTGCCGCAGGACAACTGCCTCGTCCGAATTCCCCCGACGATCTGCCGATGCGCGTGGTTGTCCCAGCCTACATTCTTTCTGAATTGAAGGCCGGCTTCGCGATCGGCGCGGTTCTCTTTCTGCCATTTCTGCTGATCGACATGGTCACTGCCGCTATCACCACTTCGATCGGTATGTTCCAGTTGCCGCCCGTCGTCGTTTCCACACCGCTGAAGATCCTGCTGTTTGTGCTGGTCGATGGCTGGAACCTGCTGGCCAGATCGCTGTTGAAGAGTTTCTGAGAGGACTCCAATGACGCCTGATCTCGTTGCCGAACTGCTTCGGCAGTTAATGAAGGAAGCCATGATCCTGAGCGCCCCTGTTCTTGTCGCGGCAGTGCTGCTGGGTTTTGTGCTCACGCTCGTGCAGACATTGACCAGCCTGCAGGAGCAGTCGTTGACCACAGTCCCGAGGCTGGCCGCGGTGGCCGTAATCCTGCTCGTCGGGATGCCCTGGTTTCTCGGGCGACTCGCCGCCTATACGCGGCTCCTGATGACAGACCTACAGCGCTACCTCGGCTGAAAAGGGAGCGAAGCGAATGGGTGAGTGGATTCGTTTCCTGAGTGCGATGCTTCTGACGCTGATGCGCGTGAGCGGCATTCTATTCTTCGCGCCGTTCTTCTCCTCGTCTGCTCTCCCTGTTCGCTCCAAGGCCGTATTTGGGGGAGCCATGGCATTCCTGCTCGCGCCGCTGGTTGCTACCTTACCCAATGCCCATGCGGAGATCGGCTTCGCTGCAATTCTGGGTGAGCTGGCGGTTGGATTTATCTATGGTCTGTTGCTTTCGCTGCTGAACGAGATGCTCCTGTTTGCGGGACAGATCGTCGGCGTGCAGCTCAGTTTTTCGATGGTTAACCTGCTCGATCCGACCTCTTCGATCCAGACGCCGCTGATGGGCGATCTGCTCGGGCTCATGGGAACGCTTATGATCTTCGCGGCCGGACTGGACCGCATCCTTCTGGCATCACTGGTGCGCAGCTTTCATGCTGTGCCGCTCGGTTCCTACGCGCTTGCACCGTTAACAGCGAGGTCGATCGTCAACGCAGCCGGGGGGATATTCTTTGCGGCGGTCGAATTGGCCGCGCCCATTCTGGCTGCCACCGTGCTTGTCGAGATTGCGGTCGCGCTGCTCAGCAAGCTCAGCCCGCAACTTCCGGCGATGTCGCTGACAGTGCCGCTCAAGACTCTTGTCGGCTTCGCGGTTCTTGCCGGTTCACTGGCCCTGTGGCCGCGCTTCATTGAAGCGCGCTTTGCCGGACTCCTCAACATGGCAGAGCAGCTTCTTCACCTCGCTGCGGTCGGGTCGTGGCCTGGGATGGAGGGATAGCTCATGCCGGGAGACCGCAACGAGCAGGCTACGCCGCATCGCCGGGAAAAGGCGCGCAGGGAAGGCGATATTCTGCACAGCCGCGAGCTCTCCGCGGCAGCAGGCACGCTCGCCGGTGTCGTTTGTTTAGGCTTTCTTGGCCGGAGGATGATGGACTCCTTCCGTGCATCCTTTGCCGCCGCGCTCGATCTCGGTGCGCCCGATCGATGGGACGCCACTACACTTCAGCCGACGCTCATCGCCATACGCCGGGTCGCGATCAACGCACTGCTTCCAGCCGGGATAGTCCTTGCCGCGATTGCCGCGCTGGCGGCCCTCTCCGGAATTCTGCAAACCGGCGGAATCGAAATCCATGGCGGTTCCCTCGGCTTTCGCCTTCAGCGGGTTAACCCCGTCAACAATCTGAAAAACCTGTTTTCGCTTCGATCGGCCTCCCGTCTCGGCAAGTCCATCGTGCCGGCCGCCATTCTTGCGGTTTTTGCGGTGCAGCGGATTGAGCGGGAACTGACGATTCCGCCCTTTTCGACTTCGCGCCTGGAGGTTCTCGGCTCGGATGTCTACGGCCTTCTTGTTGCAGCATCATGGCTTCTGCTTGCCTGGGCAATTGTGGATTACATCGTGGAGTGGCGCAGCCGCGAGTCGCGACTGATGATGAACCGTGAGGAGATCAAGCAGGATTTCAAGGAGACCGAGGGCAGCCCGCAGACACGCAGTCGAATTCGCGGCATTCAGCGTCAGATGCGACGCCGCAAGGTGAAAGCCGATGTCTCCAAGGCGGCCGTCGTGCTCACAAACCCGACTCACTACGCCGTGGCTCTCGGTTTCGATTTTGTCACCATGGATGCACCAAAGGTGCTGGCCAAAGGGCAAAATCTGCTCGCCGAGGAGATCAAGGCAGAGGCGCGATGGGCTGGTGTTCCCATCATTGAGAATCCGCCCCTGGCGCGCTCTCTCTATCGGTCTGTGGAAGTAGGCCACGCCATTCCGGTTGATCTGTACGCAGGCGTCGCCGCCATTCTCGCCTTCCTCTATCGCCAGCGTGTCGAGTCGGAGATGCGCGAGCGGAGGGCGAATCAGGCTGCTTCGCATCGAGGCGCGCCGCCCGGAGACTCGAGCAGCGGAGCGATGGCGCATGAATCCGTTAACACCCGGAACGCACTGCATTCGCCAGCCATGGAACAAGGCATTGATGGAGGTTCCCGTTGAGCACCGCAGCCCTGACCCCGGCGACTCCAGGCCTCCGCAGCTCTCTGGATAGGCTGCGGGAACACATGCTGCCCATCGGCGCGATCAGCGTGATCTTTGTGATGTTGATTCCGCTTCCTGCCGCGGCGCTGGATTTTCTTCTTGCTCTGTCGATGGCGGCTTCGATCATCGTCTTCCTCTCATCGATACAAATCCGCCGCGCAGTCGAGCTTTCTGTGTTCCCCACGCTATTGCTGCTGCTCACGCTGTTTCGACTCGCCCTGAACATTGCGTCCAGCCGGCGCATTCTCCTCCACGGCTCAGAAGGGACCTCGGCGGCCGGCAGGGTCATTGAGGCATTCGGCCAGTTTGTGGTGGGCGGCAACTACATAGTCGGCTTCGTCCTGTTCCTCGCGCTTGTAGCCATCCAGTTCCTCGTTGTGTCGCACGGGGCTGTGCGCACGGCCGAGGTGACGGCGCGCTTCACCCTCGATGCGCTTCCCGGGAAACAGATGGCGATAGATGCCGACATGAACGCCGGCCTGATCGACGAGGCGGAGGCGCGCCGCCGCCGCCAGGGCATTGCGCGTGAAGCGGAGTTCTATGGGGCGATGGATGGCGCAGCGCGCTTCAACCAGCGCGACTCGATGGCAACGATCCTGATCACCGCCATCAACATTGTCGCCGGGCTGCTGATTGGAACGCTGCAACAGGGCATCGAACTCGGCGAGGCTGCGCGAACTTATACGGTCCTGACCGTCGGCGACGGCCTGGTCACGCTGATTCCGTCTTTGCTTGTTTCGGTGGCCGGGGGAATCACGCTTACCCGCGCCAATTCGGCGGACATGTTGGGAACGGAGATCCGCCAGCAACTCTTTGCCCGACCCGCCACGCTGTACCTTGCAAGCGGGGTCTGTGCAGCGATGTGCCTGATTCCCGGCCTTCCCGGGCCGGCATTTCTCCTGGTTGCCGCAGGCCTCTTCTGGAGCGGGCGCCGCGTCACTTCAAGGGCCACAGTCGAAAGTACAGAAGGCGGCGGAATCGAAAGGAAGAAGAACGAAAAGGCTCCGTCGGCCGACCTGGCCGGTCTGCTTCGGCTTGAGGATCTTTCGCTCGAGATTGGCTTCCAGCTAATTCCCCTGGTCGACGAAAAGCAGGGCGGCACGCTCCTGAATCGTGTGCGCGCATTGCGCCGCCACCTCTCCGCCGAGATGGGCTTTCTCGTCCCGCCGGTTCACATCTCTGACAATCTTCGCCTGCGCCCGCGCGAGTATGTCGTCTCCTTGCGCGGCATCGAGATTGGCCGCTGGCAGATTGAGGGTTCACAGATGCTCGCCGTCTCCGGTGATCCCCAGCGCCGGCCGCTTGCCGGCAAGGAGACGTGGGAGCCTGCATTCGGTGTACCCGCGGTCTGGATCGCTTCATCGCTCGAGGAGCAGGCGATCGCCGCCGGCTACTCCGTTGTCGACGCCGGCACCATCATCACGACACATCTCGGCGAGCTCGTTCGCTGCCATGCGCACGAATTGCTTGGACGCGCCGAGACCAAGCGCCTGATGGACTCGCTCAACGACAGCCACCCCAAGCTGCTTGAGGAACTCGTACCGAAGTTCCTTACCCTCGGCGAGGTGGAACGGGTGCTTGAGCAACTTCTCCGCGAACGTGTCTCCATTCGCGACCTCGGCGCCATTCTCGAGGAGCTTCTCCAGGTGGCGTCGTTAAACAAGAGCCAGGTCGCCCTTGTTGAGGCTGCGCGGCAGGCACTCGGGCGAAGGCTGGTTGCTCCGCTCCTTGATCAGGACGGGCAGTTGCCGGTCTTGCTGCTCGACCCCGCACTCGAGGAGGAGATTCTCGCAACAGTTTCGCTGGAGAGCAATCCGCGTCTTCTCTCTTCGGCCTCCGCTCCTCCGGTTCCCATCATTCGCCGCCTCACGGATTCTTTGAAACATCTAATCGGCGCCTGCGCATCGTCGGCCCCCCCCGTGCTTCTTTGTCCAAGTCCTGCGCGCTACTACGTCAGGCGGTGGCTGGAGCCATTCATGCCGAGGCTTGCAGTGGTGGCGGCGGCGGAGATACCGCCCGAGGTGCGGCTGAAGCCCGCAGGCACAGTGGGTTGAGCCGGCGGAGTGCGGCAAAGCTTGTCGAGCCGAGGAAGATTCGCGGATGCGGACGGAGGGAGCCGTATGGATTTGAATACTGGAGGGGATGTTGCGGTACGCCGGAGAGCGATAGTCAAGGGCGGTTATCCTCCGGGAATCCCATCTGACCTGATGAACAGCGAGCAGGAGCGTCTGCTGCTCGAGCATCTCCCCATCGTTCGTTTTCTCGCCAGGCGCATCCACGAGCGCCTGCCGCAGCATGTCGACATTGAGGACCTGGTGTCGGCAGGTGTCGTAGGGTTGATGGATGCTTTTGCCAAGTTTGACCCACAAAAGAAGGTCCAGTTCCGCAGTTATGCGCAGTTCCGGATTCGCGGCGCGATTCTCGACAGCCTGCGCACGCTGGATTGGAGCCCGCGTGATCTGCGGCGCAAGGGAAGAGCTGCAGAGGAGGCAGTTCGCGTGCTCACCGCGCGTCTTGGACGTTCACCGGGCGAGGCAGAAATCGCCGCGGAGATGGAATTGAGCCTGGAGGAGTACCACGCGCTGCTTGGTGATCTGAAGGGCCTCGAAATCGGGACGCTGCACGTGGAACACAACGAGGATTCCGGTGACGAGGAATTGGCGTACATTCCCGGACGGCCCGAAGAGGATCCGCTCTTCCTCTGCCTTCGCGGAGAGTTGCAGAGAAAGCTCGCCGAAACCATTGAGCGGCTGCCGGAACGCGAGCGCCTGGTGATGACGCTTTATTACTACGAAGAGATGACGATGCGGGAGATCGGCCTGGCGCTCGGGGTGGTTGAGTCGCGGATATCGCAGATTCATGCATCCGCCGTGGTTCATTTGCGCGCTGCATTGAAAGCCGTGGCGGAACAAAACAGAATTGGCCGACCTGCACGGTCGCGGCTGTCCTGATCGCGCTCGCTGATTGGGAGAACGCGCAAATCCAGGAATCAAAGACGAGAGGATTCGTTTGATGGAAAAGATGCTGAAGCAAGACGAGATTGACGCCCTGTTCCAGGCCGCTCGGGCCTCGGTTCCCGAACCGTCCCGGTCGCAGCAATCGAAATCCGGCGTTGTGCCATACAACTTCGACCAGGCGGGACAAATCTCGAATGAACAACTGCGGGCCATCAGCATATTGAACGATCTATTTGCCCGCAACCTGACGCACAACCTGGCGGCGTGGTTGCGTTGCCGTTTTCAGGTGAATCTGGTCTCCGCCGAGCAGATTCCATTCAATGAATTCCTCATGCGGATCCCCGAGATCAGCTACGTCACTTCGGTTCGGCTTGAGCCTCTCGGGGCAGTGTCGATTCTGCAGCTTGATCTGGCGCTGGCTCCGCCAATCATCGACCTCCTGCTCGGCGGCGAAGGCAGGGAGGGCCCTCTGCGCGAGCTTACTGATATCGAGGAGTCTATTCTGGCCAGCGTTGTCGAGGTCATCTGCCGCGAACTTACGGCCGCGTGGCAATCCGTAGGTCTGAGCTTCAACTTTGAACGCCGACAGATGCAGACACAGGTCGCGCGCATCATGTCGGTCAGTGAAAGGACACTCTGTCTGAGCTTCGAAATCCGCATGCCGCAAGGCTCGGGGCTCCTGAATCTTGCATTTCCTGCGGTGGTGGCCAACACCATCCTGCGGCGTCTCACGTACGACTGGGGCCGGCGGCGGCGCCATGCGCCAGAGACGCGCGCCAGGATCGAGACCGCGGTGCGGAAGATTCATGTTGGGGGCTGTCTGCAGTCGCCGTCGGTTCGAATCGCAGCGCGCGCGATTGAGAACCTCCAGCCTGGCATGATACTGCTCCTCGGGCTCTCTTCCACTTTACCGGCGGAATGGCGGGTTGCAGGCCAACGTGTTGCCCCGGCGCAGGCGGTGCGCCACGGAACGCATCGTGGTGCGCTTATGCAAAGCCACTCGGGGGAAAAAGTCGGATGAAGACTTTTCTGGATTGCTGGATCTCGTCGGCGAAGACCTTGTTTTCACAGGCGCTCGCGGGAGAGCCGGAGCTCATCGAGGCAGCGGCGGAAGCTCGCGGTCGGGGTGGGCTCGCCTATCGTGCAGAGATCTCCGGCGATGTCTCGGGTCACTTCATCGTCATACTTGATCCCGAAATGGTCAAGGCACCTCTACTGGGGGAAGGCGCAGATCAGGTGGAAGCCTGGGCGGAGTTTCTGCGCGAGGTGGGCGAGGCAGCGGCCGGGGAACTGCTGGTCGCCACTCATCAGAATTGCCGCGTTGAGCGCTGTCGCCCCGCGCAACCAGGCGACGCAATCACGTGCGCATTTCAGCTCGTTTCGCCTGGTCACGCCTGGTTCGTCGTGATTGAGGATGAGCTGCGTGCCTCGTCGGACCCTCCGCGTGCGACTGAAGCTTCTGCAGAGAAAATTGAGGGAGGGCAGGCGCAACGACGCGCTCCCGGGCTGGAGCTGCTGCTCGACGTAGAGCTTGAGGCCGCTCTTCGGTTTGGCTGCTGCGAGATGGCACTTGGCGAAATCCTTGATCTCGGACCGGGCGATGTGGTGGAACTCGATCGTCATCTAGCTGATCCGGTTGACCTCATCGTGGGAGACAAGATCGTTGCACGCGGTGAAGTTGTTCTCGTCAACGGCAACTTCGGACTGCGGGTAACCGACGTCTCGACACCACAAAGCCGCCTGGAGAGTATACGGTGCCTTTTCTAGCCCGCAAAACGCGGGGAATCGATGCGGCATTGATCGCGGAGCCGGAAGGCCCGGCAGCCATTCGGTCGCAAGCGCAGCCGGACCGCCTCTTTCGTCCGAACTTGCTCGGGCGATGTGCCAATCCCGGATGCCGCTCGGGCTGGATTCATCTTTTTCGCAAGCGCTCGACGCCCGTCTTTGAGGGGGGGT
>Ga0326727_10002876_pt1 | contig 56934 bp, 55 predicted proteins | sample MB2enrmetagenome_FD_207643 | JGI IMG/M metagenome (GOLD analysis project Ga0326727, IMG submission 207643) | Lab enriched peat soil microbial communities from McLean, Ithaca, NY, United States - MB29MY | ecosystem: Environmental > Terrestrial > Soil > Wetlands > Peat | place: USA: New York... | reverse complement strand
CAATACAACCGCAATCTGCTCTGAGGCATCGTCGAAGATTCGCCTCGATAATAACGACATTTACGACAACACCACGGCCATCGCCAATTGCGACGGGACTGTGAAAACCAGCACCACCAACAAGGTCAGCGGAACCATCGCCATTCCCGCGGCCGACATATCGGAGTCAGTCACATTTTGATGATTCGAACCATTCACCGGCATTTCACAACCCAAGAAAGGAAAATTCCATGAAAATTCGCAACATAGTGCTCACGTCAGCCGCCGCGCTCTTCTGCACGGCTTCCATCTCCGCCACCACCATCGCGCACACCTGGGTTTCCGGGAGCGGCAGCGATTCCAACGCCTGCACCTTTGCCTCGCCCTGCGCCACCTTCGCAGGCGCGCTGGCCAAGACCACCGCCGGCGGCATCATCACCGCGAAGGATGCGGGCGACTTCGGCTCAGTAATCATCTCGCAGTCGGTCACCATCGACGGAGCGAATTTGGGCAGCATCACTTTCACCAGTGGCGCTGGAATCAACATTAATGCCTCGGCCAATGTCGTTCTGCAGAATCTCACCATCAACGGCCTCGGAGTAGCGTTTTACGGCATATCGGTTGCAGGCGGCGGCATTGTGACTGTTGACAATTGCAGGATCATGAACATTAAGGCCATTGGCATTTATTTTGCAGGCACAGGGAATCTGACCGTTGAGAACTCCCGAATCGAATCCTTCAGCGGATCGAGTGTTACTGGCATTTATATTGATTCCAATGCCGCGGAAAATGTTGTGGTGCGAGACACCGTCATCGATGCCTCGCCTGTTTCGGCAGGCAACTGGGGCTTCTATGTCTACTCAGGCCCAGGACCTGTACAAGCCTCGCTGCAGAATGTCACCATCATGGGCGCTGGAAATGAGGCCGTCTACGCAGAGTCCGGTACAATCCAGATCACCGGCTCCGTGCTCACACAGAGTTGGACAGGTGTATACGCCAATAACGGCGCCACGGTCAGCGTGGCCAGCTCCTTGATCACCGCCAATTCCACCGGGGTTTGCTCGTACGCGTCTTCGAAGATCCGCCTCGATAATAACGACATCTACGACAACACCACGGCCATCGCTGATTGCGGCGGGATTGTGAAGACCAGCGGCACCAACAAAACCAGCGGAACCATCGCCATACCCGCGGCCGATATATCGGAGTCGGTGACATTTTGATGATTCGAACCATTCACCGGCAATTCACAATTCAAGAAAGGAGTATCCAATGAAAATTCGCTGCATTCTGCTAGCGCCGGTCGCCGTGCTCTTCTGCACGGCTTCCATCTCCGCCACCACCATATCTCACACCTGGGTTTCCGGGAGCGGCAACGATTCTAATGCCTGCACCTTCGCCTCGCCCTGCCTCACCTTCACAGGCGCGCTGGCCAAAACCACCGCGGGCGGCATCATCACCGCCATGGATGCAGGCGACTTCGGACCGGTGTCCATCAGCAAATCGGTCACCATCGACGGCAACAATCTCGGTAGCATTACCGATAGCAACAGCAGCGAAATCATGATCAGCATTACGAGTTCCTCGGCCAATGTTATAGTGCAGAATCTCACCATCAACGGCTTGGGCTCAGCAAGTTACGGCATAGACGTCACAAGCGGCAATCTGATCGTTGACAACTGCCGGATCATGAACTTCGTGGAAGATGGCATATTTTTCCAAGGCACAGGAAATCTGACCGTTGAGAACTCCCGGATCGAGTCCTTCAGCGGAACGCATATTGTTGGCATTTTGATTGATCCTAGTGCTGCGCTAAATGTTGTGATGCGAAACACGGTCATTGATGCATCGCCTGTTTCGGCAAACAACGCCGGCTTTGCTGTCAACCAGGGCGGACCTGTCAATGCCTCGCTTCAGAATGTCACCATCATGGGCGCTGGAGATGAGGCCGTCTATGCAGAGTCCGGTACAATCCAGATCACCGGCTCCGTGCTCACACAGAGTTGGACTGGTGTATACGCCAATAACGGCGCCACGATCAGCGTGGCCAGCTCCATGATTACCGCCAATACATACGGGGTTTGCTCGAATACAGGGTCGAAGATCCGCCTCGATAACAACGACATCTACGACAACACCACGGCTATCGGCAATTGCGGCGGAATCGTGAAGACCAGCACCACCAACAAGGTCAGCGGAACAATCGCCATTCCCGCGGCTGACATATCGGAGTCAGTGACATTTTAATGATTCGAACCATTCACCGGCAATTATCAACCAAGGAAAGGAAACTTCCATGAAAATTCGCTACATTCTGCTAGCGCCGGTCGCCGTGCTCTTCTGCACGGCTTCCGCTTCTGCTACCCAAATATCGCACACCTGGGTTTCCGGAAGCGGCAACGATAACAACACCTGCTCCTTTGCCTCGCCCTGCGCCACCTTTCAGGGAGCACTTGCCAATACATCTTCGGGCGGCATCATTACCGCCAAGGACGCGGGCGACTTCGGCAAGGTGTCCATCAGCAAATCGGTCACCATCGACGGAGCGAATTTGGGCAGTATTACCTACGACAACGGCAATGGAATCTATATTGCGGCCTCGGTCAATGTCACTGTGCAGAATCTCACCATTAACGGTCTGGATTTAGCAAGTTACGGCATAGACGTCACAAGCGGCGGCATTGTGATCATCGACCATTGCAGGATTATGAACATCACTTACGACGGAATTATTTTCGCCGGCGCAGGAAATCTGACCGTTGAGAACTCCCGAATCGAATCCCTCAGCGGATCGAATGTTACTGGCATTTATATTGGTTCCAATGCCGCGGAAAATGTTGTGGTAAGAAACACCGTCATTGATGCCTCTCCTGTTTTAGCAGAAAACTACGGCATTTTTATTGCCTCCGGCACTGGACCTCTCGAAGTCTCGCTTCAGAAAGTCACCGTCATGGGCGCGGGAAACGCAGCCGTCTTTACATACTCCGGGACAACCGAAGTCACCGGCTCCGTGATCACGCAGAGTAGCGATGGAGTTGTCGCCGCTAGCGGCGCCATGATCAGCGTGGCCAGCTCCATGATTACCGCCAATACCATCGGGGTCTGCTCCGGCACATCATCGAAGATCCGCCTCGATAACAACGACATTTACGACAACACGACGGCAATCGACAATTGCGGCGGAATTGTGAAGACCAGCGGCACCAACAAGATTAGCGGAACCATCACCATTCCCGCGGCCGACATATCGGAGTCAATGACATTTTGATAATTCGAACCATTCACCGGCAATTATCAACCAAGGAAAGGAAACTTCCATGAAAATTCGCAACATAGCGCTCGCTTCAGCCGCCGTTCTCTTCTGCACGGCTTCCATCTCCGCTACCACCATCGCGCACACCTGGGTTTCCGGGAACGGCAGCAATTCCAACACATGCACCTTCGCCTCGCCCTGCGCCACCTTCACTGGCGCACTGGCTAAGACCACCGCGGGCGGCATCATCACCGCCATGGATGCAGGCGACTTCGGCCCGGTGACCATCAGCAAATCGGTCACCATCGACGGAGCGAACATGGGCAGCATTGGCTTCGGCGGCCAGACCAACGGAATATACGTTGACGGGTCGTCTTCCATCAATGTTGTTATCCACAATCTCACCCTTGACGGCCAGGGTAGTGGAGAAGAGGGCGTCTCCATTATAAACGCAGCGAATGTGACCATCGATAATTGCAAGATTGAGGGCTTCACAGATACTGGAATTAATTTATTCCCTAGTGGGGCAGAAAATGTTGTCATCACCAACACCGTCATCGACGGCGCTAATGTCGCTTCGGGCGGTGTCATGACCGACGAAACAGCCGCTGCGATTGCCACGGTTGCGCTGGATCATGTAACCATCAAAGGAATGACTGATGCTGCGGTTACCAGTTTTAATGGGAACATGCAAATCACCAATTCCGTGCTCACGCAAAATCAGGTCGGCGTGGAAGCTCAGACTGGTGCCGTAATCAGCGTGGCAAACAGCGCAATTACGTCCAATTCACAGGGAGTATGCTCTTGTTCCGGATCGAAGATCCGTCTCGACACCAATGACATCTACGACAACCCGACGGCAATCGCGGATTGTGGCGGGCAAATTAAGACGAGCGGTACCAACAGGACGAGCGGGGCGATAACCGCAACCTCGGCGGAAGTATCGCATTCCGTGCTCTTCTAATTGCAAGAAGGAAAGCCAAAAGGATTAAGTCACCCGGTGAGGGGAGGAGAATCGCCTCTTTTCCCCTCGCTACGCTGCGGATTAAGACAGCAAGTTTGAGTACAAAGATATTGCAATAGACTTCCTTTCCTGATATATATACGCCTGTCGCCGTTGTTCCCGCTTGTAGAGGCTGTGCGTTTCCTCATGGTGCGGGGTTCGCCAGCGGCTCATTTCGATTGCCATCGGCAGCCAATTCGGGCAGCCTTTCTGTCCCCCTTGTCTCCCGCCATCGCGTGAATGTGCGCATCCACAGGCTCTTCACACTTCAAGAAAGGAAACTCCCATGAAAATTCGCAACATAGTGCTCACCTCTGCCGTCGTGCTCTTCTGCACGGCTTCCATCTCCGCCACTACCATCGCGCACACCTGGGTCTCCGGGAGCGGCAGCGATTCCAACGCCTGCACCTTCGCCTCTCCCTGCCTCACCTTCGCAGGCGCGTTGGTCAAGACCACCGCGGGCGGCATCATCACCGCGAAGGATGCGGGCGACTTCGGCACGGTGTCCATCGGTCAGTCGGTCACCATCGACGGCAACAACACCGGCAGCATTACCTTCACCACCAGTTGTGGAATCAACATTACGGCCGCGGCTAATGTTGTTCTGCAGAATCTCACCATCAACGGCCTGGGTTTAGCAACTTGTGGCATAGTTGTCGAAAACCCCGGCAGCATTGTGACAGTTGACAACTGCCGGATCATGAACTTCATTAGTTACGGTATTTATTTCGAAGGCGCAGGGAATCTGACCGTTGAGAACTCCCGGATCGAGTCCCTCAGCGGAACGAATGTTGTTGGTATTTTTATTGATTCCAATGCCGCAGAAAATGTTGTGGTGCGAAACACGGTCATTGATGCCTCGCCTGTTTCGGCAAACAACATCGGCTTTGCAGTCGACCCGGGCACCGGACCTGTCCAGGCTTCGCTGCAGAATGTCACCATCATGGGTGCTGGATATGAAGCAGTCTACACAGAGTCCGGTACAACCCAGATCACCGGCTCCGTGATCACGCAGAGCAATGTAGGTGTGCAAGCTGCTCTTGGTGCCACAATCAGCGTGGCCAGCTCCATGATCACCGCCAATACCATCGGGGTTTGCTCCTTTACGGGGTCGAAGATCCGCCTCGATAATAACGACATTTACGACAACACGACAGCCATCGGCAATTACGGCGGGATTGTGAAGACCAGCACCACCAACAAGGTCAGTGGAACCATCGCCGTTCCTGCGGCTGACATATCGGAGTCGGTGACATTTTGATTCTGGAAATTCATTGCTGAAGGGACGCGAATCGAATAAAGGTAACAAACAAGGGAGGAGAATCAGCTCTCCTCCCTATGCCTCACCCCAGCATCTCCGGCTTCCCATGCCATGAAGTAATCGGGTGAGATAATTCAAATTGATATTGCCAATCGTTCTCTTCCCCTGATATAGATTATTCTGCTGCCAATCCCATCAGTCTTGATCGGTTATCCGCCTCCGTATGTTGCGGAGATTGCCATTGGCAGCCGATTGGGCGGCTTCGTTCGTCAGCCTACGTCTCCCAATCGTGCAAATTTATTCATCCCCAGGCTATTCACACTTCAAGAAAGGAAACTCCCATGAAAATTCGCAACATAGTACTCACCTCAGCCGCCGTGCTCTTCTGCACGGCTTCCATCTCCGCTACTACTATCGCGCACACCTGGGTTTCGGGGAGTGGCAGCAATTCCAACGCCTGTACCTTCGCCTTGCCCTGCGCAACCTTCGCTGGCGCACTGACCAATACCACTTCGGGCGGCATGATCACCGCCATGGATGCAGGCGACTTCGGCGCGGTGAACATCAGCAAATCGGTCACCATCGACGGCGCGAATATGGGCAGCATTACTTTCTCCGGTGGCAATGGAATCACCGTTTCAGTCTCGGTCAATGTCACTGTGCAGAATCTCACCATTAACGGCCTGGGTTCAGCAAGCTCAGGCATAGACGTCACAAGCGGCGGCACTGTGATCGTCGACAACTGCAGGATCATGAACATCACGACATACGGCATTTATTTTGCAGGCACAGGGAATCTGACCGTTGAGAACTCCCGGATCGAGTCTATGCTCGAATCGGGTGGAGTTGGTATTCTAGTTAATGGGTCTGCCTCGCAGAATGTTATAGTGCGAAACACTATCATTGACGCCTCGCCCAATTGGGCAATCAACTTCGGCTTCTATGTTGACACAGGCACCGGACCTGTCCAGGCCTCGCTGCAGAATGTCACCATCATGGGCGCTGGATACTTTGCCGTCGCTATCGGGAATGGAGTTACGGAAATTACCGGCTCCGTGCTCACACAGAGTGATTATGGAGTTTACGCCACGAATGGCGCCACGATCAGCGTGGCCAGCTCCATGATTACCGCCAATACCTACGGGGTTTGCTCGAATACAGGATCGAAGATCCGCCTCGATAACAACGACATTTACGACAACACGACGGCCATCGGCAATTGCGGCGGGATTGTGAAGACCAGCGGCACCAATAAGGTCAGCGGAACAATCGCCATTCCCGCGACCGACATATCGGAGTCAGTCACATTTTGATGATTCGAACCATTCATTGGCATTTCACAACTCAAGAAAGGAAACTCCCAAGAAAATTCGCAACATTCTGCTAGCGCCGGTCGCCGTGTTCTTCTGCACGGCTTCCGCTTCTGCAACCCAAATATTGCACACCTGCTGTTGTTGAGGAGGAAGCTGGCGGCGCACGGCGTCTGGACCACTGCTAGCATGGGGCTGGTTCTACTGGCTGGCCGGCAGTTGCCTTTGTTGGCTGCGGTGAAGGAGGGGGAGGATCCAGTACCCCACTCCCTCTCAGACTCACCAGGCGGTAAATTCGGGCGCGGTTCGTATCACGGTCCAGTCGAGTTCCAAATTGCTGAGCGAGACCAAGCGCGAATTGCATGCACACAATCATTGCCAAGGCGAAGCGCGCTGTTCTTTGGGTGAGGAGTTAGTTGTCTGACGAGACAATCTCTGAATGATGAGATGAGCAATGGCGCCAATTCCCGCCGAAACCTACAAACCACTTCTGGAGCGGTATTGGTATGTGCCCTTGTTACCAGTACAGAGTCTCAGTTGACGCAAATCGGTCGACTCACTCATCGAGGAATCCAGCGAACGGTTGACAGAGACGAGATCCAATTTGTCGGCTCGTTGTCGGGTGACGGGCAATATGGAAGTTGCCTCTGCTGACGAAATACGAAATCGCATGAAAGGATACTCAAGCCTTATGAACACTTGGGATTCTTGATTACGGTTCCGATGAGTCTGTTCGCACACCACAAGGACAGCAAGGCATAAATAACATTGCATATGGTTGATTGCATTAGAGTTATGGTGCCGGGAGGGGGGGTCGAACCCCCATGGCCGCGAGGGCCGGCGGATTTTGAGTCCGCTGCGTCTGCCAGTTCCGCCATCCCGGCGTACAAATCAGCTTCTAAGTATTTGAATCTAAAGTGGTGGCCAGAGACGGGATTGAACCGCCGACGCCGGCCTTTTCAGGGCCGCGCTCTACCACTGAGCTATCTGGCCTCAGGGCAATCATCGTGTTGCAATTTCCTGCGCGGAATCCGGCATCGCCGGAGCAGGCGGCTACAGCGATTCGTCAATAATGATGCCCCGACCACGGCTGCCAAGCGGCTTTTTCCTTAAGAAAACGCCTCCTGCACAACAATGGAGAGAGCACAGTATTGGAAAACCGCTCGAATCCAGAGACAGTTGGCTGCAACAACTTGTGCCAGTATATCAACTTACCGTTACCCGCGCCAGTCAGGTCTGTTCTACACTGATAGGCATTATGCGCCGACTCGTTTGTTTTCTCGCCTGCTTTGTCCTCGCCAGTGCCGCCACTCTTTACACCCAGGCCCCTGTTCCATCGCAGACCGGGGAAGCCCGCGCCGCCCGCGCCTACCAGGCAGCTTTGCACGAAGGTCCGCCGGCGCTGCGCGCATTTCTGGATCAGTTTCCCAAAGGCGCTGACCTGCACGTGCATCTTTCCGGAGCGGTGTATGCGGAGACCTTTATCCGCGACGCCGGCGAGGATGGGGTTTGCGTGGATCCGGCGGCTCTCAGCTTTGCCAAGCCTCCCTGCACGCCGCCGCTGGTGGAGGCCGCGCAGCTTCCGGCCAACCAGGAGCTCTACGACCGGCTGGTTGACGCCTTCTCCATCCGCAGTTTTGTGCCCACCTCCGGCTTTAACGCCCACGACCAGTTTTTTGCCACCTTCGACCGCTTTGGCGGGCTGAGCAAGCGGCACATGGGCGAGTGGGTAGACGAGGTGGCCAGCCGCGCCGCCGCGCAAAACCAACAATATGTGGAGCTGATGGAGACGCCGCCCTTCTCGCACGCCGCGCAAATCGCCCATGAGAATCCGCTGGGCACGGATTTTGCACAGTACCGGCAGACGCTGCTCGACCACGGGTTGCGCGACGAGGTAGCAACCGACCGCGAGCATGTGCGCGCGGCTGAAACGTCCCGCCGCCAGATTGAACACTGCGCAACACCGCAGGCCGCGCCTGCCTGCCAGGTCGAGGTGCGATACATCTACCAAGTGCTGCGCGGCAATGCGCCGGAGCATGTATTTGCACAGACATTGCTGGGCTTTGAGACTGTTCAGGCGAGCATGGACGCGCGCGAGCACGGTTTTGTGGGCATCAATTTTGTCATGCCGGAGGATGGCTTCCTCTCCATGCGCGACTATACCCTGCAGATGAAGATGCTGGATTACCTGCACTCCGTTTACCCCAAGGTTCACATCAGCCTGCACGCGGGCGAGCTGACAATGGGCCTGGCGCCGCCCGAGGGGTTGCGCTTCCACATTCGCCAGGCCGTTGAGCTGGGCCACGCCGAGCGGATCGGCCACGGGGTGGACGTGATGTACGAGGACGATGCCCGCGGCCTGCTCAAGGAGATGGCCAAAAAGCACGTGATGGTGGAGATTAATCTCAGCTCCAACGAAGCCATTCTGGGAGTCAAAGGCGCGGAGCACCCGTTCCCGATTTACCGCGCCGCTCATGTGCCGGTGGCGCTCTCCACCGACGATGAGGGCGTCAGCCGCATCGACATTACCGGCGAATACGTGCGCGCCGCGCTGGACTACCACCTCGGTTATCAGGATCTAAAACAATTAGCTCGCACCGGGATGGAGCACAACTTCCTCGCCGGCGAGAGCTTGTGGACCGCGCCGGATGTGTTTACCGTTCCGGTTGCCGCTTGCAAGGCGCAGGTTCTCGGCTCTGAAAAGCCCACGGCCGGGTGCAAGGCATTTCTCGACGGCAGCGAAAAAGCCGCGGCGCAGTGGGAGCTGGAGCGGAGGATCAGGGCGTTTGAAGCGAAGATCTGAGGCGGATATAGGTTCATGGACAACGAGCGAATTCGCGAGATCTGTCTGGCGTTGCCGCACGCGGCGGAGACGCTGAACTGGGAGCAGGTTCTGGTCTATTGGGTGGGTGAGCGGGAGATTGGCGGCAAGATGTTTGCTCTGACCAATGCCGACGGCATGGGCGACGTTGTTCTCTCGTTTCACTGCGGGGCTGAGCGTTTCGACGAGTTGCTGGAGAATGAAGGCATCATCCCCGCGCCGCACTTGGCCCGAGCCTATTGGGTGGCGCTGGAGCGTTGGGACGCGCTCAAGCCGCGCGAGATTGAGGAGGAGCTGGCCCGCGCCCATGCGCTGATCTACGCGAAGCTGCCCAAACGGACCAAGGCGGCGCTGGCGCTGCCAGAGAAGGAGCGCGCCCGGCTGATTCGCAAGCGCAAGAAGCTGCAGGCTGGGAAGAAATAGGCAAAACAGAGCAGCGGGAACTACTCTTGGCGAGTTTTCGTATTCTCAAGTGGAGCAAACGCAGATTTCGCGCGCAAAGAGGCGCTCATCCATGATCAAGTTTTTGCTGTGGTGTATTTTACTGGTGCTGTGCTGGCCGCTGGCGCTGGTTGCGCTGATTCTCTATCCGCTGGTGTGGTTGCTGCTGCTGCCGTTCCGCTTGGTGGGCATCGCCGTGGGCGGGGTGCTGGAATTGATTCGCGCCGTCATCATGCTGCCGGCGCGGCTCCTCCGGGGATATTGATACACCCAGAACGCAGCCGATGCGCAGGACACCCGCAAAGAACATTAAAAAACTCTTGGGTTGGCTCGTTGCGCCGATAGGTTCTGAATGGCGCAAATTGTGATCCGTCCTCTCGCACTCTCTCTTGCCGCAGGAACGGCTCTGCTGGCCGCGTCGCTTAGCTGCTCGGCGGAGAGCTTTCCTGTGGTCCATAATGAGCCCATCACTGTCCGCATCCTGGGCGGAAAGAATGGCCTGCCGTTCGCCCATCTGCATCTGGTGATGCTTGGGGGCTATGACCGGAGCGATCTGCACCACCAACTTTATCGCGCGGAAGCGTTGACTGATGCACATGGCCAGGCGCGGCTTCCCAAACAGTTGGCGAATCTGCCCTGGCTCCAGGTCTGGGTGAATAACAAGCCGCTTTGCCAGGCCAAGCCGCGCAAGGACAGCTTCAGTATGGCGCTGATTCGGCGCGATGGGCTGAGCACGCCGAACCGATGCGGGACGGCTACGGTCGAAGACGCGCCCGGCGTCTTCACGGTCTTTGTCAAGGGCAAGGGAAAAAGCACCCTGGGAAAATTGTTACACGGGCGCGCCGAGGCGCAGCCTCAGGCTTCGGCAGCGCCGGTGATAGCTCCGCCCGCTGTGGAGACTGCGGCGCCTAAGCCTGCCCAGACGCAAATCAGCCCGCCAGCGATGACGGCTCCGGCGCCGAAACCAACCGAGGTGCAGACCAGCCCGGCTGCCACACCGCTTCCTGCAACCGCTGTTGCACCAACATTGCCCGCGCCGGCGCCAACTCCTGCTCCGGCTCCAACGCCAGCTCCGGCGGTGACGGCGCAGCCAGCCTCTCCGCCAGCAGCAACGCCGGCTCCCGCGTCTACGGCAGTTACGGTAAAAGCTCCTGCAAGCAGCACGGCCAAGACTGAGGCGCATCGCACGGTCAGTCCGGCTGCCCGAAGACAGGTATCGTACAAACCTAGGCCGTATTTGGCCGCATGCCAGGTCCAGCCAACGGCAGCCAAGGTGACGAGGACGAGGGTTTCCACGATTAGAAAGAGCCCGCCGGCTACAGTAAAGCCGCTCGTCGCAACCAATAATCCCAAGCCGGCGGCTGGAGTGAGGATGGTCACGGTCACGCCGGGCAAGCCAATAACTCCGCCAACGCAAAAGTAGATTGCTTGCACCCTCCCGGCTGGCTGCGATAGTGTGAGCCGAGGAGGCGTTATATACGCTTCCGGAATCTGTCCCATCTGGCAGAGGAGATTGATGCGCAGAGTTTTTCCGTTGGCGCTGGGTTTTATGATGCTGGCCACGCCGCTCATCGCGCGGTCGCAGCCAGCAGAAGATGCAGACCAGAAGAACGTGAAACAGGCGCGCACGGCTCTGGACGCCATGGTGCAGGCACTGGGCGGCGAAGCCTGGCTCAATATGAAGAACCAGATGCGCGAAGGGCGCGTGGCGGCATTCTTCCACGGCAAGCCGTCGGGCGGCACTACCGAGTACTGGGAATACCACGCCTGGCCCGATCACGACCGCATTGAATACACCAAACACCGCGACGTGGTGCAGTTTTACCTGGGCCGCGCGGGCGTGGAGGTGACCTACAAAGGCAAGGCGCCGCTGCCCCAGGAGCAGGTGGATGAGTTTCTGCGCCGGCGCGACCACTCCATCGAGACCATTGTCAAAATTTGGCTCAAAGATCCGAGGACGATTCTGATTTACGAGGGCCAGCACCTGGCCGAGCGGCATCTGGCCGACCAGGTAACGCTTATTTCCGCTGAAAATGAAGCGGTAACGATACTGATGGACGCTGAAACCCATTTGCCGCTGCGGAGAAGCTTTCAGTGGCGCGACCCGGTCTACAAGGACATGAACACGGACGCCGAGGAGTACGACGATTACCACATCATGGACGGATTCCCCACGCCGTTCACCATCACGCGCATAAAAAACAACGACATGACGCGGCAGTACTTTCTGGTGCATGTGAAGTACAACCAGGAGCTGCCGGCGGATTTCTGGAGCGTGGAAGCGGCCGAGAAACGCATCAAGAAATAGGACTGGTCCCTTCGACTTCGCTCAGGGCAGGCTCTCGAAGACGCCCTCGCGAGAAAATCTGTTTAGAGACCATAATAGACAGAGGTCGAACTCACGCCTTGCGGCGGCGGCGAACAGGGCTTTGAATTGCTGACGGTCACTGCTCTTGGCGGAAGCCATATCCACATTGTAGAGGCGGCGTATTCTACCGTAAACTAGGAATTAAGGTCATGGTAAACAGCAACACACGAACCTGACGTAGTGTGCCCAATAAGCAAGTTCGGGCCGCGAGGCAACTCAACAAGCAATAAAAGCCGGTCGCTCTCACCCTGAAGGTGAACTCTAAGACCTATGTACGGCTTTCCATGCTGAGAGTTACGCGGCGGCAGGCGCACCAAGTTATCATGCGTCAAGCGGTGGAGCAGTATCTTGACCGCGCAGGAGCCTAAGCTTAAATCGGCCTACCGATAGCAGCGGAACAGAAACAATCCTGCCACTTATCCTCCGGCACGAAATGCCGGGACCGGCTAAGAGCGCCGCGTAGTACCGTTGATTTCAGCGTCATTCGACATTTTAACGAGGCGTCGATAACTATTATGGTGAAATACCGCAGCGAAATTGATGGCTTGCGTGCTCTTGCGGTTGTCCCTGTCATTTTCTACCATGCAGGCTTTGAAGCATTCCGTGGTGGATTTGTCGGTGTTGATATTTTCTTTGTTATCAGCGGTTATTTGATTACGACACTCCTCGTCAACGATTTGCAGGCCGGCACTTTTTCCATCCTTCATTTTTACGAGAGAAGAGCGCGCCGTATTTTACCTGCACTTTTTCTCGTTATGCTCGCTTGTCTGCCACTTGCATGGTTCTGGTTGCTGCCACAGGATATGTGGAATTTCTCAAAAAGCCTTGTCGCTGTGTCATTCTTTTCGTCAAATATTTTCTTCTGGCGAACAAGCGGGTACTTCAACACAGCATCCCAACTTAATCCAACCATCCACACATGGAGCTTGTCTGTAGAAGAACAATACTATGTTATATTTCCTATATTCCTTCGACTGGTCTGGCGATTAGGCAAACGTTGGACTGCCGCATTATTAATAATAGTTGCTGTAGCTAGTCTTTCATTGGCAGAATACTGCTCCATGAAAATGCCTGTGTTTAACTTCTATATGCTGCCAACCCGCGCATGGGAACTGATGGTTGGCGCCTTGATTGCTATTTATTACACCGAACACAATATAAGAAAGCACAAACGCATCTACGCGCAAGCTGGCAGTGTCTTAGGAGTGGGACTTATTTTATATGCAATATTCGCCTATAGCGACAAAACCCCATTTCCGAGTTTTTATGCGCTTGCACCAACACTTGGAGCCGCCCTGATTATCGTTTTTTCCAGTAAAGATACATTAGCAGGAAGAATTTTAAGCACCAAGTTGTTTGTAAGCCTTGGACTCATTAGTTACAGTGCGTACTTGTGGCATCAACCATTGTTTGCATTTGCGCGCCTTTACTGTCTTTATGAGCCTGGCGTGGCTCTAATGAGCATGCTCGCATTAGTCTCTGTCGCGCTAGCTTATTTAGCATGGCGGTTTGTTGAACGGCCGTTTCGAAATAAACATATATTCACTCGCCGGCAAATCTTTATATTTTCTCTTTTGGGCAGCGTTATATTTATTGGAGTTGGACTCTTAGGCTGTTCAACCCAGGGTTTTATTACAAGAGATAAATGGACGGTTCTACGCCCAACACTCGACGTTATGAATGAAACTGGAGACGGTGAGAGGTATTGCGAGCAGCACATGATCAGCTCAGAATTCGGGCCGTTTGTCTGTTTGATTGGCGATTTACGAGCAAAGCCAGATGGGGTATTGTGGGGCGATTCCTTTGCCGGAGTGTTAATTCTTAGCCTGGATTCGGAACTCAAGAATGCGGGTCACTCGTTTTATGTAGTTTCCAGTGATGGTTGCATTCCAATTGAAGGAGACTCACGAACCGTTCGACTACAGTATAAGTGTACGGCGGATAGGAATAGAATGTTTGTAAGAGCAGTGATTCGCGATAGAGCTATCAATACAATTGTTTGGGTGGGAGCATTTGCCAACATTACAGGAAAGGATTGGGAAACAGATTACCTTATTGACGGCAGACCTGCTAATACGCCGGGACTTGCAGAGGAAAGTATTATGCAGACCCTCATAAATTTCAGTGACCATGGAAAGCATGTCATATTTGTCGGGGATACGCCGAGATTTCCGTACGACACCGCCAAATACGCGACAAAAATGTACCTCTTAACCGGATCTGTCAGCAATGCCGTTCAGAAAATACGCCGGGATGACGTTGTCCGTTCACTCAATGAATCGGATATTCTAACATCAGCAAGTAAGTATGCTACTGTCATAGATACAGTTAATATATTTTGCGGCCAAAGTGAATGTCAATCTCATGATGCTGAAGGCAATTTACTTTATATAGATGGTAGTCATCTATCGTATTACGGTTCCAGGATGCTAGCTCGTGAGATTCGAAAGAAGTTATTTACTGTTCCTTGATAGGTGAGACCGCTGCCTCCCGGTTAAGATGGGAACTTCGAGCGCTTACCAAGAAACCAAATATTCTGAGGCTCAAATTGAGGCTGACTCTTTGGACTGCGCGGAGCACCCTTTAATCCATGGGAAAGCTGGCTCATGTCCTAGCAACTGGCGCGATCCGGTCTACAAGGACATGAACACGGACGCCGAGGAGTACGACGACTACCACACGTTAGACGGATTCCCCACGCCGTTCACCATCACGCGCTTCAAAAACGACGACATGACGCGGCAGTACTTTCTGGTGCATGTGAAGTACAACCAGGATTTGCCTGCGGATTTCTGGAGCGTGGAGACGGCCGAGAGGCGCATTAAGAAATAGGACTGGCCGGGGTCATGCGCGAAGGCTACCACGCGCCGTGCGGGGTGCGAAGTAAGGAACAAAGCGATCTTCAAAGATAGACTGAGGCATGTTTCTGCATACGAATTGGATCGATTCTCTCCGCACAGACTATTTGTGGGCTTTAGTCCGAAAGACGGTGATTAGCGAGACCAAGGCGATGCCGAAGCACATTCCAGAAGCAAACAACTGAACGACGTCCACCGTTCGAATCAAAGCGAATTGCGGTTCCCGGATTACGTCGCCTAAAGCGATTATGCTCAAGAAAAACAGGACAGCGATAGAGGGCTTGCGAATGGACATTTGAATTCCTCCATTTGGAAATATATCACGGACAATATTACTGCTTGACCGCTCACTTATCCTTCTGGCCCTATAAAACCTTCAATTCGCCTCCAATCCGGACTGGACAGGCCACTAGCTTCATCCTGCTGATGCTGCCAGACGCACTAAGGGCGCAACCAATAGGCTGCGCCCTTGATGTTGGAGCCGGCGAATGCCGGACTAGCTGGTGGTGTGAGCGGGTCCGGTCTGCTTCTCCTCGAGAGCTGCCTGCGCGGCGGCCAGACGAGCGGTGAGCAGACGGAAGGGCGAGCAAGAGACGTAGTTGAGGCCGATCTTGTGGCAGAACTTGACGGACTCGGGATCGCCGCCATGCTCGCCGCAGATGCCCACCTTGAGAGTGGGCCGGGTCTTGCGCCCCTTTTCCGTGGCCATCTTTACCAGCAGGCCGACGCCCGCCTGATCAAGGGTGGCGAAGGGGTCCTGCTTGAAGATACCCGCCTTCATGTAGGCCGGGAGGAACTGGTTGATGTCGTCGCGGCTGATGCCGAAGGTGGTTTGGGTGAGGTCGTTGGTGCCAAAGCTGAAGAACTCGGCCTCTTCGGCAACCTGGTCGGCGGTGAGGGCGGCGCGGGGCAGCTCGATCATGGTGCCCACCATGTAATCGACCTTGACGCCCTTCTCTTTGAAGACTTCCGCGGCGACGCGGCGAACGATAGTGGCCTGGTTGCGCGTTTCTTCGATGGTGGCGACGAGCGGAATCATGATCTCGGGATGCGGATCGGCGCCCTTGCTCTTGACGATGCAGGCGGCCTCGAGGATGGCGCGGACCTGCATCTCGGTGATCTCGGGGAAGGCGATGCCGAGGCGGCAGCCGCGCAGTCCGAGCATGGGGTTCTGCTCGTGCAGCTCTTCAACGCGCGCCAGCAGCGTACGCAGTTCCTTGAGCTTGGGCGAGCGGGGCTTGGTGTCTACCAGGTGTTGAATCTCAACCATCAGATCCTCGCGCTTGGGCAGGAACTCGTGCAGCGGCGGATCGATGGTGCGGATGGTGACGGGCAGCGACTCCATGGCCTTGAAGAGGCCGACAAAGTCGGCGCGCTGCATGGGCAGGAGCTTTTTGAGGGCGGCGCGGCGGTCCTTCTCGTTGTCGCAGAGGATCATGGCGCGCATGTGTCCGATGCGGTCTTCGGCAAAGAACATGTGCTCAGTGCGGCAGAGGCCGATGCCTTCCGCGCCAAACATGCGAGCATTCTTGGCGTCGCGGGGGATGTCGGCGTTGGCGCGAATGCGCAGGCGGCGAACGGGATCGACCCAGCTCATGAAAGTAACCAGATCGGGATCATCGGGCTGGGCGTCGAGCGTCTTGAGTTTGCCGGCGATGACGCGGCCGGTGGTGCCGTCGAGCGAGATCCAGTCGCCGTGCTTGAAGGTCTTGCCCTTCACGCGCAGCTCCTTTTTGGTTTCGTCCACGGTGCAATCGCCCGCGCCGGCCACGCAGCACTTGCCCATGCCGCGGGTGACGACGGCGGCGTGCGAGGTCATGCCGCCGCGCGAGGTGAGGATGCCGGCAGCCACTTCCATGCCGGCGATGTCCTCGGGGGTGGTTTCGCCGCGGACCAGGATGATGGTTTTGAATGCGCCGCTCTGGTGTTGCTTGACGGCGTCCTCGGCGGTGAAGACGATTTGGCCGACAGCCGCGCCCGGCGATGCGGGCAGGCCGGTGGCGAGGACTTCAATCTTCTCGCCCTTTTCAACCAGGCGAGGAACCAAAAAGTCATAGAGCTGGTTCGGCTCGACGCGGTGAATGGCTTCTTCCTGCGTGATGAGCTTTTCCTTGACCATGTCGATGGCCACGCGCACGGCGGCCAGGCCGGTGCGCTTGCCGTTGCGCGTCTGCAGCATGTAGAGCTTGCCATCCTGGATGGTGAACTCGAAGTCCTGCATGTCGCGATAGTGCTTTTCCATCTTGCCGGTGATGGTCTTCAATTGCTGGTAGCAATCGGGCATAACGCGCTCGAGTTCGCTGATGGGCAGCGGAGTGCGGACGCCGGAAACCACGTCTTCGCCCTGCGCGTTCATCAGGTACTCGCCGAAGAAGATCTTTTCGCCGGTGGCCGGGTTGCGCGTAAAGCCCACGCCTGTGCCCGAATTCTCGCCCAGGTTGCCGAAGACCATGGCCTGCACGTTGACCGCTGTGCCCAGCCAATCATCGATGCGGTTAATGCGGCGATAGGTCTTGGCGCGCTCGTTCATCCAGCTGCGGAAGACGGCGTCGCGGGCCTGGACCAGCTGATCGAGCGGGGCCTGCGGAAACTCCTTGCCCGTCTCCTTTTTTACAAGCTTTTTATACTCGCCGATGATCTCTTTGAGTTCCTTGGGCTGAAGCTCGTAATCGTACTTGACCTTGGCGCGCTTCTTCACTGAATCGAAGATGTGCTCGAAGTGCTTCTTGGGAACATCCAGCACCACGTCGCCGAACATCTGGATCAGGCGGCGATAGGAATCATATGCAAAGCGGGGATTGTTGCTGCGCCTGGCGAGCGCTTCCACGGCCTGATCGTTGAGGCCCAGGTTGAGAATGGTGTCCATCATGCCGGGCATGGAGAACTTTGCGCCGGAGCGAACGCTGACCAGCAGGGGATTTTCGCCCGAGCCCAGCTTCTGGCCTTGCAGCTTCTCCAGCCGCTCCAGTGCGGCGTACATCTCGGTGTTGACCGCGGGCGAAAGCGCGCCGCGCATGTACTCGCGACAGGCTTCGGTCTGGATGGTGAATCCGGGGGGAACCGGCAATCCGGCGTTGGTCATCTCCGCCAGGCCGGCGCCCTTGCCGCCCAGCACATCCTTCATGCTTCCGTTGCCCTCGGCCTTGCCTCCGCCGAAGAAAAACACGTGTTGAGTTGAAGTCGTGCCTGCTTTTCCAGCAGACGCCTGATCCATAGCGCCCTGCGTCATGGGATGAAGCCTCCTATTTAGGATTTTGCGTGAGCGGTCTACTGGACAGGGTGGCCGGAGGGAGGCTCAGCGCTCAAAGGAAGTGAGGTTTTTCAGGCTGAGCGCGTACGGGTCATCCAAGCTTCGGAGAGCGCTGCGCGGCATTGAATTCGTCATTACTACGAATATCTTCTCTAGTATACAGTTGCCTGTGTTGAAGGTCACATCCGTGCGCATTACTTTGGAACCGCGTGCCGTTCCGGCATGGGATTTTTTGCATTTTGGGCGAAAAACCAGCAATGAAACGAGGTTTAAGGGGCTGCGACTGGCATTTTTTACGCAGCGGTCCGCGCCAGACGCAGGCTGGAATCACTCTTCCAGCCCGCATGAGGGCAGATAAGAACCCGCTCCAACCCCACCAATTTCAGGACTTCGGCCACGCGCGGCGTTACGTTGGCCACGGTGAAGCGGTGGCCGGCCTGCAGCGCAATGGAATAGAGCGAGACCAGCGCGGAGATGCCGGCCGCATCGATTCGCTGAACCGCGCCCAGGTCGAGCGTTACACATTGCCGTCGCACTACGGGCGCAAGCCAGGCCAGAAATGCCTCATCGCGGCCGCAAACCAGATCCATTAATTCGGGTTTGCGGCTGGTTGATGCTGCCGGATTGAAAATTGCCGTTGCCATAAAAACCTCCTTGGGAAGCCGGCTTATGAACTATGACAGCCGGTTTGCTGCCTGGGTTGCATATTCTCGGCGCGTGCCCCACGCTGTATTGAAGATGCACGCAGACGGCCAAAGCCACAGAGAAAGGAATATGCTGAAATCGCAGGGGATAGAAGCATTTTCAGATTCCGTGCCGCCGTACCGGGTGTACATTTGCGCTAATTGCCGTCCGCAAATGAACACGCTGATGTTCTATACGCAATCAGGGGGCCTCCGGTTCCATGTCCAGCGCAACTCCCAACCCGTTGTTTAGCCCTGAAGCTGGCCAGACGTCCGCTTTTCTGTCGGGGGCGCACACACGCGCGCTGGCGCTGGAGGCTGGATTCAACGAGGCCGGACTCGTCGCGCTTCCCTACGCGCATCAGCAGCAGGATGAGACGCGCTTCGAGGAGTGGGTGAGTGCGGGACGCGCTGGCACAATGCGCTGGCTGGAGCGGAAGGATGAGGCAGGAAGGCTGTTGCGGGCGCGGATAGAAAGGCCGTTTCCCTGGGCGCGCTCGGCGGTGGTTTGTTTTGCAAACTACAACAGCCCGCAGCCGCGCTCAACGGAGCCGGCAGACGAGGGAGCGGGATGGATTGCGCGCTACGCGTGGTCGAGCAAAATGGTGGCGGGACGCGAGGGAGTGGAGCCAGTCCGGCGGCCATCCGACTATCACAAAGTTCTGCTCAAGCGCATGAAAACGCTTGAGTTACGTCTGCATGAGCACTTCGGCAAATTTGAAGCGCGCAGCTTTGTGGATACCGGGCCGGTGGTGGAGAGGGCGCTGGCCGCGGCGGCCGGATTGGGCTGGACGGGCAAAAACACCTGCCTGATCCATCCCAAGCTAGGATCGTTTGGATTTCTGGCGGTGTTGCTGACTTCGCTGGAGATACATGAGGCAGATATTTTGGTTCCCGACCACTGCGGCACGTGCCACCGCTGCCTGGAGGCCTGCCCGACCGGCGCATTGATCGCTCCTTACAAGATGGATGCGGCGAAATGCATTTCTTACCTGACCATCGAATATAGGGGAGCCATTGCGCCGGAGTTGATGAAGGGGATGGGACGGCAGGTCTTTGGCTGCGACATCTGCCAGGATGTTTGCCCATGGAACCGGAAGGCGCCCATCAGCACAGACCCGGAGCTGGAAGCGCGCCCGGAGTTGGTGAACCCGGCGCTGGAGTGGCTCGCCGGCATGGACGAGGCGGCGTTCGAGGAAACATTCAACGGCTCGCCGGTACGCAGGGTGGGATTTTGGGGACTCAGGCGCAATGTGGCCATCGCCATGGGCAACAGCGGGACGAGCCGGTTCGTACCATGGCTCGAAAAATGGGCTGAAGCCGCCGACGAGGGTCTGTGCACGGCGTCGCGCTGGGCGCTGGAAAAGCTGCGCGGCGCCTAACCCGCAGCGGCTATTCTTGAAGTAAGAACCCTCCGTCAGTTTTGCTTCGCGCGCATTTGGACCGCGAAGAGTTTTCATCAGAAAGGAAGCACCCGTGGTAGAAGAAGTGAAATCCGATACGCAACCCGACGCGGCAGACGAGGTCTCGAGCACCGCTGAAGAGCGGAAAGAGGCAATTAAATCCAGGTGGTATCACTGGCGCAAGTGGTACCACTGGCGCAAGGACGGCCGGGACCTGGTGCGCTACCTGCTGGACAGCGAAGTGCACACCTTCGCCTTCAGCGTGGCGGCCAACGCGATTCTGTCGTTTATTCCGTTCACCGTGCTGCTTTACACGCTGGCCGAGTCGGTCTTCCACCACTCGGATTTAATGAGGCAAGTAATCAACGACATGGTGAACTACTTTCTGCCTTCTGTTACCACGCATAAAGACTTTATAGCCAACCACCTGGATGCTGTGGCGATTACAGCTTCGCAGCATGGCGTGCAGGCTTTTTCACTGATTATGATTCTGGTGGCCTGCACGGGAATTTTTTTGCCTCTGGAAGTGGCGCTGAACCAGGCGTGGGGCGTGACCAAGAGCCGCAACTACCTGCACAATCAAGTCATCGCCTTTGGATTGGCGATGCTGATGCTGGTGCTGGGCATGACAAGCATTCTGCTGAACACGGGCGCGCGCGGTGTGCTTGAGCTAATATTCAAGCATCATACGAATATAAAATTCCTTGATTTTGTTCTCGACTTTACACTCAGTGGATCCGAGTTCGTGGTGCTGACCGCGACTACCGGCGCGGCGTCGATTCTCTTCTTCTTCTCCATCTACTGGCTATTGCCCAACCGCAAGGTTCCCTGGCGTCATGTGCTCGGCACATCGATCTATACCGGAGTGATTTGGCTAGTGGCGCGATACATCTTTGTGCTTGTGCTGCCGCACATGGACCTGCAGACGCTCTATGGGCCGTTTTTCGTCTCGGTGGGGCTTTTGTTCTGGGCCTATGTTTCCGGGCTGATCTTGTTTGCCGGAGCGCAGTACAGCGTGACGCGGCTGGTGGGAGTTACTGATCAGGCGGAGGGGACTGGCCGTCCGGGCGAACGGGAGTAACCATCCAGGGCGCCTGCGGTGCGGCAGAGTGACCCCTTCGAAACTTCACTTATTAGGGCTAGCGAGGCTCGAAGTTCACAAGCACAATATCGTTGCTGTGCATCGGCAGAGTGAGCTGAAAACTCCCACTTTGCTCCACGGTGATCACGCGCTCCGTCTCCGGCAAGTCGCGAGTCAGCTCGTTGAGTCGCGTGAGTTGCGCTGGCGTTAACGCGTCAGGAGAGCCCATCTCGATATAGGCGGAATAGGCATCATTGGCATGAAAGCCGGTACGGTACACCTTCATTCGATAGGTTCCTGGATGAAGGTGAGTCACCGTGAGTTCGACAGGCGCGGCCTCTTCCGCGGGAACGATGCGGCGATAGAAGGGACGGTTGCTGACCGTTTGATGAGGCTGCTGGAACTCCCAGAGAAGAGCGGAAACCACGGAGCCGTCCGATGCTGCCCAGGTTTGCGAGTCCTTGACCGGGATTTCGTTGCCTTTCAGGGCATTCAAGTACTTGTATGCAAAATAGGCGGGCTTGCGAATGCCCTCGCGATTCAAGAGGCCAAAGCCGCCATGATACGGAGTTGGCGGCGGACCAGGCTCTTCAAACAGGTCCGTATAGACCCAGTAGCTCATGCCCTGCGCCAATCCCTGGCTGGCTTTCAGCTTGCTTAGAATGTAGGGCGCGCTGATGTAAGAGTCGTGCACCAGGTCGCGCGGCGTGTAGCTCGTGCTCCATTCGGTGAAGTACAACGGCAGATGAGGATAGTGCGATGCGGTAATCTGCTGACGAACGCGGCGGACATCGCCAATAATGGCCTCCGGCGAAGGCGAGAGCTTGGTGTCCTCCTTGCCCGCTTCATCGAGGAAGCCGCCATCTACGCCGTAGGAATGAGTCGTAACGAAATCGATTGGCGCGCCGCTTTGGGCCACATGATTGAGAAACTCTGGAACCCAGGCGGCGCCAGCGGTGGATGGTCCTCCCACTTTCAATGCCGGGTCAACTGCCTTGATGGTCTTTGCCGTCAAATCATAAAGCTCTAAATAAGCCTTTTGATCCGCGCCTTCCCAGAAGCCGGAGAGATTCGGTTCGTTCCAAACTTCGAAATACCACGCGCGAATTTCCTGCTGCCCGTAACGAGCCTCGATGTGGCGGATAAAGGCATCGACCAGATCCTTCCAGGCCTCCGGCTTGGGATGAGAGGTATTGCCGTTCCAATAAAAAATCTTGTTCCCGGAGGTCGCCATCGCCTGAGGCGAGAAGCCAAGTTCAACGAAGGGGCGGATATGCCGCGCAAGGAGATCATCATATAACTGATCGATCTTGCTCCAGTTATAGACGTACTTGCCGTTTTCAAGGCGAACCGTGCCGAGAACATCATGAAAGATTGCGTGAAAACGAATATAGCGAAAGCCCAGTTCATCGACGGCTGTCTTCAGTTGGGCTTGACTGTCGTCGCGAATCAGAGTGCCCGGAAAATCAGAGCCCACCGAAAAATTAAAGAAGCGGTCAACCGGATGGGCAGCCTGGGAGACATCAATGTCGATTTGGCGGGATTGCACTTTGGCCTTTTCAGCGCCCGCGGATGCTGCAAGAAAAAGCCCCGTCGATACAACTGCGAATACGAGTTGTCTTTGAAAATACGTCATACTCTCTTCTTTCAATTGTCTTGGCGTTTCAGCCGGAATTTCTCTTCCCGCCGCAGGACAAATTGCAGTATCACGTTCACCATGATTGTGTGTCAATGGTTGGTTGCCGCTCAGCGCAAAGAGAAATGCTTTGAATCTTCGCTTGCGCGCAGCCTTGGTACAACCTGCCGATTGCGGAATCCTCGGAAGTGACAGCCAGCCTCAAATGTCGAGGTTCTTCACTTCCAGCGCGTTATCCTCGATGAACTTGCGGCGCTTTTCGACATCCTCGCCCATGAGCGTGGCGAAGATCTCCTCGGTCTCCACGAAGTCTTCCAGCTTGACCTGGAGCAGCGTGCGGCGCTCGGGGTCCATGGTGGTCTCCCAGAGCTGCGTGCTGGTCATCTCGCCCAGGCCCTTGTAGCGCTGCACCTGGTAATCCTTCTTGCCCTGCTCGACAATGTAGGCGAAGAGCTCGCGGGCGGTCTGCTTTTCCACCGGCTCGCGCACTATGCGCGCGGCACGGCGAGCCGCTTTGGCCTCGGCCTGCGCCTCCGCTCCTTCTTCGTCCTCAGCCTCCTCTTCGCTCGCCTTGACGGAGCCAGCTTCGCTTGCTTTTGCAGCGTACTCGATAAGGAAGGGCGGCTCCAGAAATTCCTTGATGAGCGTGTACTTGGCCATCATCTGGCGGAACTCGGGACTGGAGCAAAGGGTCCAGTCGATGCGGCGCTCGGCGCCCTGCGTGTCGACAAAGCTAAACGACCAGGTATGGTGCTCCTCGTCCTCGATCAGTTTGCCCAGCGATTTGAAGCCAAACTCATCGGTCCGCTCGGCGAGCTCGTCGCGCAGCAGGGCCAACTTGGGCGGAAGCTCGCTCTCCGATTTTGAGGCGAAGTCGGCCCTGTGCGTCAGCTCGGCCCGCGCCAGCAACTCGGTCAGTTTTTCGTTGCGGACGCGCTTGTCCACTTTTTCGACGAAGTCCAGGTATTCGCTCAAGGTGGCCATGAAGCGGGTCAGGGTGGCGCCCTCAATGCGGCTGGCCGCCTCGCCGTGGCGGACGATCATGCCTTCCGAGGCGCGTTTGACCATCACCTTGATAAACTCGCGCTCGTCTTTGATGTACTGCTCGAAGCGGCCTTTCTTGATTTTGAAGAGCGGCGGCTGCGCGATGTAGATGTTGTCGCGCTTGATGAGCTCGGTCATGTGGCGGAAGAAGAAGGTGAGCAGCAGCGTGCGGATGTGCGAGCCGTCGACGTCGGCGTCGGTCATGAGGATGATTTTGCCGTAGCGGATTTTGGCGGCGTCAAAGTCGTCCTTGCCGATGCCGCAGCCCAGCGCGGTGATCATGGCGCGGATTTCCTCGTGGCCCAGCATCTTGTCGTAGCGCGCCTTTTCGACGTTGAGAATTTTTCCTTTGAGGGGCAGGATGGCCTGGAAGCGGCGGTCGCGGCCCTGTTTGGCGGTGCCGCCGGCGCTTTCGCCTTCGACTAAATACAACTCGCAGCGCTCGGGGTTGCGCTCGCTGCAATCGGCCAGCTTGCCGGGCAATCCGCCGCCATCCAGCGCGCCCTTGCGGCGGGTCAGGTCGCGGGCCTTGCGGGCAGCCTCGCGGGCGCGCGCGGCCTCGACGGCCTTGTTGATGATGCGCCGGGCGATGGGCGGATTCTGCTCCAGATAGGCGCCCAGCCGCTCATTGACAAAGGCCTGCACAGTGCCGGCGATGTCGGAGTTGAGCTTGCCTTTGGTCTGGCCCTCGAACTGCGGCTGCGAAAGCTTGACGCTGACCACGGCCACCAGGCCCTCGCGAACGTCGTCGCCGCTCAGGTTTTCTTTCATGTCCTTGAAGAGGCCGAGCGACTGGCCTACGGCGTTGATGGTTCGAGTGAGAGATGTCCGGAAGCCGGAGAGATGCGAGCCGCCGTCCACCGTGTTGATGTTGTTGGCGAAGCTGAAGACCGTCTCCGAGTAGCTGTCGTTGTACTGCAGCGCGATTTCGATCTCCACCTTGTCGCGCATGGCCTCCATCATGATGGGCTTGTCGTGCAGCACGGTTTTGCCGCGATTCAGGTGCTTGACGAACTCGGCGATGCCGCCGGCGTACTTGAATTCGGCGCGCCGCGCTTCGCCGGTCTTGGGGTCGGCGGTGCGCTCGTCGGTGAGCGTGATTTCCAGGCCCCGGTTAAGAAAGGCCATCTCGCGCAGCCGCTGGGCCAGGGTATCGTAGTTGAATTCGGTGGCGGCGAAGATGCTTTTGTCGGGCAGGAAGTGAATCTTAGTGCCGCGCCGCTTGCTGGTTCCCTCCTGGCGCAATTCGCTGACGGGCTCGCCGCAACAGAAGTCCATCTCCCAGGTGTGGCCGTCGCGCCAGATCTCCACGTTAAGCTCTTGCGAGAGCGCATTGACGCAACTGACGCCCACGCCGTGCAGGCCGCCGGAGACTTTGTAAGTGGAGGCGTCGAACTTGCCGCCCGCATGGAGCATGGTCAGCACCACCTGCACGGCCGGCATCTGCTCGCCGTTCGAAAGCGTCATCATGTCCACCGGAATGCCGCGCCCGTCATCGACCACGGTGATGGAGTTGTCCACATGGATGACGACATCGATCTTTTTGCAATAGCCGGCCAGCGCTTCGTCCACCGAGTTGTCCACCACCTCGTAGACCAGGTGGTGCAATCCCATCTCGCCGGTCGAGCCAATGTACATGGCTGGACGCAGTCGCACCGCCTCCAGGCCTTCAAGCACCTTGATGTTTTCACCGGTGTAGTTGCCGTTATCGTCGGGGAACGGGGTGGTGTTCAGTGGTTCAGTCGCCATAGGATCCATTCGTAAGACATTCGCTTCGAGCTCCACACGGTTCGCGGCGTCAAGAGGAGCTTCCGGGGCAGGTATTCGGGGGCCTAACCAATTGAAAGACTAGGGCTTTCAATCAAACTTATCTAGGTAGATTTTACCATGCGGAGGGGGTCGAACAAAGGGGAATCGCGGGGTGGAAAATGCGCGTAAATAACGGAAAACGCAAGCGCCTCAGAGTACGTTAGTAACCGCGACATTACCATCTGTGTATCATCATGAATTAACTGGACTTATTCTGCTATATAACCTACGATTCAAGTGTACAGGAGATCGGTTTCCTGCTCACATTTCTCACCGGAGGTTACCTCGAATGAAACTAGTCATCCGCTTCTTCGCTCTTACGGTTATTATCGCCGGCGCAGCAGCAGCAGCCAACACGCCCAGGACTACGCAGCCCATCGCAAGCCACCAATCGGCCACGGCCAGCTTGCCGGGTCCTGTATGCAATCCCTTCCTTTGCCCCCCGGACCCTGGTGGCCGATAAACAACTCGTAGATAGAGTATGTACTGAATCCGTTCGTTTTTTGTTGAGTAATAGGACATTCGGCGCTATTCTTAGAGAGTTCTAAGAGTGGCGAGGGTCCCTATGTCTTTACTGAACACGATGACTCTTATGAGCGTAGCCGAGTTTGCTCTTTGGGCCGTGCTCGGCTTGCTGTTCTGGAGGAAGAAGTACCATCGGCGATTTCCAGCCATGGGAACTTATTTGGCGTTGCGCGTAGCCTCGATGCCTCCGCTGCTTTTCCTTTTGTATGGCCAATCGCAATCTCGGTTTTACCTCTTCTGTTCTACGGTCTACTTTTTTGTCTACTGGACGGTCTATATAGCCAGCGCAGTGATTCTGTTCTTTGTCTGCATGGAGGTCTTTCGCTCCGCGCTCTCGGCCTTCCCCGGACTGATGAAGTTCGGCATCATGATCTTTCGCTGGGCGGTTTTGGCCTCGATCATCGTGAGCTTTTCGACGATTACCTTTTCGCATCGTGGCGCCCTGATCATCCCTGGCATTGCCTATGGCTTGATGCGTTCGGTGAGCATCGTGGAGTTGTGCCTGCTGGGCTTCCTTTGCCTGGGCATGAATGCGCTGCGCCTCTCGCCCCGCGACATGGCCTTCGGAATTGCCTTGGGATTCGGCATGATGTCCGTCAGCGACTTCGTCATGGCTTCTTTATGGACTCGCAAGACAACCCTGACGGATCCGTTGCAATTCGTCTTCGAGTCGGTGATTCTGGCTACGCTGGTCATGTGGACAGCCTACTGCGCCCTGCCTGAACCCGCCCGAGAGCCCGTCATGGTGCCGGCCAACTCCCTCATCCTTCGCTGGGACGAGATTGCCACCGCACTGGGCCACACCGGAACCCGGGTTGCCGTGCAGCCAACCAGCGGCTTCCCCCTGACCGAGGCGGAGAATGCCGTGGAAGAGGCCCTCACCCATGATCTCAAGAGCCGCGCATCGGCAACATAACAGAGAACAGGGTCAGAGATCAGCATATAAAAAGGCCACGGCATCTGCCGTGGCCTTTCCTACGTGAATATCTGCTGAGCCGGCGCCGAAGTTACTCGGCGGCTACAGGCTCAATGGAGGCATAGCGCCCGAGCTTGCCGTGATCGGTAAACTTCACCCGGCCGGTAACCTTGGCGAAGAGCGTATCGTCGGAGCCGCGGCCAACGTTGACGCCGGGCTTGATGCGCGTGCCCCGCTGGCGCATGATGATGGAGCCGCCGGTAATCAGTTCGCCGGCAAAGGCCTTGACGCCCAGCCGCTGCGCATTGGAATCCCGTCCATTTGTGGAGCTGCCTCCACCCTTCTTATGTGCCATTGCCGAATCTCCTTTTCCAGCTTTCTGCTTTCAGTTTTGCCCTTCCGGGCTAATACTGTTCGTTGCCTCGATGGATAAGCTGAAAGCTGAAGGCTGACAGCTTCATCTTGCTAGGCGGCGGTGTAGGTCTTGCCGTCGGCCTCGATAGCCTTGATGCGCACCTCGGTAAAGTTCTGCCGGTGCCCCTGCAGCTTCTTGTATTGCTTCTTGCGCTTCAGGTGGAAGACCAGGAGCTTGTCGCCCCGGCCATCGCCCAGCACCTCGGCGATCACCTTGGCTTTGGCCGGCTTGGCCACCGTTCCCGGCTCGCCGCTGACGGCCAGCACATCGCTGAACTCGACGGTCTGTTTTTTCGATGCAACGCTTTCAATCTTCACCACGTCGCCGGGCGCGACCCGATACTGCTTGCCACCGGTACGAATAACCGCGTACATAAACCCTCCAGCACTGGCCGTCTCAGCCGATGCGTACATAAAAAATGGGGCGGAAACTTCCGAACCGAAAGAGTGCGCTCCAGCCCCTCAATTCCAGGGCGAACGCCCGGCTCCACGGCCACAGGCAGGAATCGCCAAACTAAAGTAGTTTACCGGTTTTGCGGGGTCCAGGTCAATCTGCACCGGGAATGGTGCAAATATGGCGCGGAAAATGCGCATTCCGGCCCTGAGCGGGCTGAAGCGGCCAAGAGACGCTCAGGGCCGCGCGGGAATGACGTAGAAGAGAATCGCGAAGTAGTGGGCCACGCTGCCGGCCAGCACAAACAGGTGCCAGAGGGCGTGGAAGTAGCGCAGCCAGTCGAAAGCGAAAAAGACGATGCCCAGCGTGTAAGCCAGGCCTCCCGCGCCCAACCACATGAGGCCGTGCCAGCCGAGGGAATGAACCAGAGGCACCACCGCGACCACCGCTACCCAGCCCTGCGCCAGATAAACCAGCGCCGAAGCCACCTCGTACTTGCCCACGGCGAAGCTTTTGAAGACGATCCCGGCAACGGCCAGCCCCCACTCTACGCCGAAGATCGTCCAGCCCAGCGATCCATGCAGCGATACCAGGCAAAACGGCGTATAGGTGCCGGCGATCAGCAGGTAGATGGACGAGTGATCCAGAATATGGAAGACATGGCGCGCCCTGGTCCGCACCAGCGAGTGGTAGAGCGTGGAGCAGATGTAGACCAGCACCAGCGTGGCGGCAAAGACGGAGCAACTGACGATCTGCGTAGTGGTTCCGCGCGTGGATACGACAATCAGATAAACCGCGCCGGCAATGGCCAGCGCCGCGCCGATGCCGTGGGTGATAGCGTTAGCCAGAATGTCGCCCAGATGATAGGTTGCTTGCTTGGGTTGCATGGTATTGATGATAGCGTGCGGGCCGAAGGGTCTTGCACGCACAATTACACTTAAAGCAGCATATCTTCGCACCGCAGGAGGCCCCTATGGCATCGATCATTCTTCCGGCAGTTCCATCTGAATCGCGCCCTGGGCGCTTTGGCGTTTACGGCGGGCGGTATGTGCCGGAGACGCTGGTGGCCGCGCTGGTGGAGTTGGAGCGCGAATACAATCTGGCCAAGGCCGATGCGGCATTTCAGGCGGAGCTGGCCGATCTGCTGAAAAATTATGCCGGCCGGCCCACGCCGCTCTACTATTGCAAGCGGCTGACGGAGCAGTTGGGCGGGGCAAAGATTTATTTGAAGCGCGAAGACCTGCTGCACACCGGCGCGCACAAAATCAACAACGCACTGGGCCAGGGATTGCTGGCAAAGCGCATGGGCAAGAAGCGCGTGATCGCCGAGACCGGCGCGGGTCAGCACGGAGTGGCTACGGCAACGGTCTGCGCACTGCTGGGCCTGGAGTGCGTGGTCTACATGGGCGATGTGGACATGGCGCGGCAGGAATTGAACGTGCTTCGTATGCGCCTTCTTGGAGCTGAGGTCCGAGGGGTTTCGTCAGGATCGAAGACGCTGAAGGACGCCATCAGCGAGGCCATGCGTGACTGGGTCACCAATGTGCGGACGACTTATTATCTGCTCGGCTCAGCGCTGGGCGCGCATCCCTATCCGACCATGGTGCGCGACTTCCATCGCTGCATCAGCCGCGAGATGAAGGAGCAGATTCTTGCTGCCGAGGGCCGTCTGCCGACGGCGGTGGTTGCTTGCGTGGGCGGTGGATCAAATGCGATCGGAGCATTTTATGAATTTCTTGCTGACTCTCAAGTCCGGCTGATCGGCGTGGAAGCCGGCGGGCGCGGGACGGCGCTGGGCGATCATGCGATGCGCTTCAGCGGCGGAGCGCCGGGGGTATTGCAGGGGACGTATTCGTATGTCTTGCAGGATGAAAACGGCCAGATTGCGCTGACCCACTCGGTTTCAGCGGGATTGGATTATGCGTCGATTGGGCCGGAGCACGCAATGCTGCACGACACGGGGCGAGCCGAGTACGTTTCGCAGGATGACGCGGCCGCGCTGGATGCGGTGGTGAGGCTAGCGCGCAGCGAGGGGATACTGCCGGCTCTCGAAAGCGCGCACGCCGTGGCCGAGGCGCTGCGCATTGCACCGGCGATGGATTCTCGTGACATACTGGTGGTGAACCTCTCTGGACGCGGCGACAAGGACATGGGAATTTTGGCCCGCGAGTTGAAGATTCAGGGAGCGTGATGAATGATGCTGATGAAGGGGCGAAGATGAGTAAAAGTGCTTTTTGGAAACTCATACCTGAAATAGACGGCCGGGAATCAGCGATTCAGGTTACACGCCAAGGCGTTGTGGCTGCAGCCTTTTCTTGCATTGTCACTTTGGTCTTCAGTGCTTTTTCCTTTGGAGGATTCAACCCATACAATCTTCTAGATGCAGCCATTTTTTTTGTTGTGGCATGGAGAATTTACCGTTTATCCCTGGCGTGGTCAGTAATTGGCCTTGTCTTTTTCTTAATCGAAAAATTTGATCAACTCTTCAACAGTGCCAGGGGCAAACCAAACATTATTGGCTGGATTATTGCCGCCGCACTTGTAATGTGCTATGTGAACTCTATCCGTGCAACTTGGTTTTTGAGGAAGAACAAAGAACCAAAAGTCGATCAACCAGATCAGATCAGCATTCCAAATTAGGACTTTACGAAGATTTCGATGGCGATACGTTTCGATCACAAACCCGGACTTGTGGTTTACCTGACAGCGGGCGACCCCTCAATCGGCTCAACGCGCGAGATTGCATTGGCGGCCATCGACGCGGGGGCGGATGTGATAGAGCTGGGCGTGCCCTTCAGCGATCCGCTGGCCGACGGGCCGGTGATTCAGCGCGCCATGGAGCGCGCCCTGGCTCGCGGGGACGGACTCAAAGGAATCAGGCTCAAGGATGTGATCCAGCTCGCTCGCGAAATTCGCGCGGCGCGGCCACAGGCGGGTCTGGTGATCTTCAGCTATCTGAATCCGATTTTGCGCTACGGCCTGGCGAAGTTTGTCGATGCCGCGGCAGCTGCCGGCGTGGATGGCGTGCTGGTGACCGACCTGATTGTCGAAGAGGCGGGCGAGTACCTGAGCGAGATGGCCCGCGTGAAGCTGGCGCCGATTTTTTTGACCGCGCCCACCAGTCCCGACGAACGGTTGGAGGCCATCGCGAAAAACTCCAAGGGTTTTATGTACGCCATCTCCCGCGTGGGCATCACCGGCACGCAGCAGAGCCTGACCTCGGATGCAGCCGCGCTGGTCCAGCGCATCCGGCGATGCACGCAGTTGCCGGTGGCTGTCGGCTTCGGCATCAGCAACGCGGAACACTTTGCCCAGGTGGCCGGGTTTGCCGACGCGGCGGTGATTGGCAGCGCGATTGTGGAGCTGATTGAGCGGTCAACTCCTGATGAGGCGCCGGCCGCGGTCTCCCGATTTATCAAGGGCCTTCGCCTGCCGCAGGCGGCGCTGGCCCGGTAAGTGCAGAATACAGTTTCAGCTATCAGCCTTCAGCCTATGCTGTGATGGAAGTGAAGTTGCTGCTGCATGTAATAGCGAGATGGATATGAAAGCTGACAGTCGTTATCTGACGCGAGGATGAAATGACGCTGGAAGAATTACGAAAACAAATTGACATACTGGATCGCCAGCTTGTGGAACTGCTGAGCGAGCGGGCCCGCGCCGCGCAGATGGTGGGCCACCTGAAAGCTTCCACATCGCTGCCGGTCTACGAGCCGGAACGCGAAAAAGTGGTCTACGCCAATGTGCGCGCGGCCAACAAGGGTCCTTTGCCGGACATCGAGTTGACGCACATCTACGAGCGCATTATCGACGTGATGCGGGCCTTGCAGAGGAACGAGTTGGCCTCAAAGAGAAATGCCCGCGCCACTGCCCCGGGCCAGAGCGCCGGAGCTGAAATCAACGCGACCGAGATAGGGAACAAGCCATGATCGTATCCATGCAGGAAAAAGCAACTGAAGAACAGATCGATGCCGTCATCGAAGTGATGGAAGAAGCCGGGGTCAGCGTGCACCGCACCACCGGCGCCATGCAGACCATCCTGGCCGGCGTCGGACCCACCGCCAATATCGACCTGACTAAATTTGAAGTTCTGCCGGGCGTGCTCAACGTGTTGCGCATCAGCTCGCCCTACAAGCTGGCCGGGCGCGCCTTCCGCCCGGGGGGTTCAATCATTGAATTCGCCAACGGAGTGAAGGTCGGCGGCGAGCAGGTGGCTGTGATGGCCGGGCCTTGTTCGATCGAAAACAGAGAACAGATGTTCCAGACCGCCGCGCGCGTCAAGGCCATCGGGGCGAGCTTTTTGCGTGGCGGCGCCTTCAAGCCGCGCAGCTCGCCTTACGCATTTCAGGGCATGGGCATTCCGGGGCTGCAGATGATGTACGAGGCCGCGCGCGCGCACGGCCTGCTCACGGTCAGCGAGGTGATGGAGATTTCGCAGATCGAGGAGATGCTTCCTTACGTGGACCTCTTCCAGGTGGGCGCGCGCAACATGCAGAACTTCAACCTGCTGCGCGAGCTGGGCCAGGCGCGCAAGCCGGTGCTGCTCAAGCGCGGCATCTCGGCGACACTCGAAGAGCTGCTGTTGTCGGCGGAGTACATCATGGCCGGCGGCAACTACGACGTGATTTTATGCGAGCGCGGCATCCGCACTTACGAAACCGCCACGCGCAACACCATGGACATCTCCGCCATTCCGGTGATTCACAAGCTTTCGCATCTGCCCATCGCCGCCGATCCCTCGCATGGCACGGGACGGCGCGACATGGTGGCTCCCATGGCGCGGGCCGCGGTGGCCGCCGGAGCAGACGCGATTCTGGTCGAGGTGCATCCCAACGCCGACAAGGCCGCCTCCGACGCCGCGCAGACGCTCTACCTGGAACAATTCGACGAGCTGATGAGCCAGTTGCGGTTGATTGCCACGGCTGTGGGGAGAACGATGTAGTTGGAGTAAGGAAAGAAATGATTGAGCGCATCTCCATTCTCGGCACAGGATTGCTCGGCACCTCCGTCGGCCTCGCTTTACGCGCGGCGGGCTATCATGGCTCCATCACCGGCTGGAACCGCAGCCCCGGAGGCGCGCAGGCCGCGCTCGCGATGGGCGCAATCGATTCTGTTGCCGCCGACCCATTGCAGGCGGCGCGGGAGAGCCAGGTGGTGCTGCTGGCCATGCCCATCTACGCGACGCTCGACTATATGGATAAACTCTCCGGCGTTCTCGGCTCCGAGCATCTGGTCACCGACGTGGGCTCGACCAAGGCGCAGATCACCGCCGCCGCCAGCCGCCTCTTCAACACGCCGGAGCGCGCGGCCTTTTTGCCGGGGCATCCCATGGCGGGCAAGGAGCGCGGCGGTGCGGCGCTGGGCGACGCAAACCTTTTTCGCGGCGCGGTGTGGCTCTTTACTGATGATCCAACCTGGCGGCGCTCGCCGCATTCGGCTGAGCTGGTGAATGGCTGGCGGGAGTGGGTCGCGGCGATGGGCTCGAAGACGCTCGACTTAGACCCTGCGCGGCACGACGAGCTGGTGGCGTGGGTCAGCCATCTTCCGCAGTTTGCGGCCACGGCGCTGAGCGCGCTTCTGGAAGACGAAGTCGGCGACGCGCCGGAGCTGAAAGATGTGGGCGGGCGCGCCTTGCGCGAAATGACGCGGCTGGGCGCCAGCCCCTACTCCATGTGGCGCGACATCGCCCTCACCAACACTGAATCTGTTCAGGCGGTGTTGCTCGCATTCGAGCAACGCTTGGCTCATTTGCGCGAAAACCTGCGCACACCGGAGCTGCGCGATGAGTTCGAGCAGGCGAACAAGTTTCGGCGAGAGTAGCGTTCGGAAGGGAGCCACTTCGATGCATGTGATTGAAATCTCCAAACAAGCCCGCGCGGGTGCGATCAAATCGATACAACGCTACTTTGAAGAGAACATGACGGAGCCGATCGGCGACCTGCCGGCAGGCCTGCTGCTCAACTTTTTTCTAGAAGAGATTGGACCCGCTATTTATAACGGTGCGATTCGTGACGCGCAAGCCAGAAAGCAGCAGCGAGTGGCCGATCTCGACGGCGAACTCTACGCCGATGAGTTTCAGTACTGGCCCAAAGTCGATGCCAGGCGGAAAAATCGCCGCTAAAATCAAGCTCTCGAACAAATTTGCTAAACTGGCTTATTCAACATTTTTCATTTTGGATTAGCCGGGAGTGCCGATTTGGGGCCGACTGGGGGAAGATATGACAATCAGGTTCGCGCGCAGGATGGACAGTGTACACACCTCGACGATCCGCGAGATTCTCAAGGTAACCGAACAGCCGGAGATTATCTCCTTCGCCGGTGGTCTTCCCGCGCCGGAACTTTTTCCCGTGGACGATGTACTCACCGCGGCGGAGCGCATCCTTCATGAGACCGGCGCGTCCGCGCTGCAATACAGCGCCAGCGAGGGCTTCGCGCCGTTGCGGGAGATCCTTGCCGCGGAATCTCGCAAGCGAGGCATCGATTGCTCCGCCGAGGATCTTCTCATCACGACCGGCTCCCAGCAACCGCTCGATCTGACCGGAAAGATTTTTCTGGATGCGGGAGACTGCATCCTGACCGAAAGCCCGACATACATGGCGGCCATTCAGGCCTTTCAGACATTCGAAGTTCGTTTTGTCACGGTCCCTACAGACGATCAGGGCCTGATCCCGGAGGAGTTGCCTGCATTGATCGAGCGCGAAAGGCCTAAGTTCCTCTACACGATTCCGAATTTCCAGAATCCTACCGGCAGAACGCTCGCCGCGGAGCGCCGCAAGACTCTTTATTCGATCGCGGCTCGTTATGGATTGATTGTTCTGGAGGACGATCCCTATGGACGCCTGCGTTACGCGGGGAAGACTATTCCTCCGATCAAGTCGCTGGACACCGAGGGGATTGTTATCTATCTCAGCACCGTCTCCAAGACCATCGCGCCCGGACTCAGAATCGGCTGGGTGGTTGCTCGCCAGGAGATTCGCCGCAAGCTGACGATTGTCAAGCAGGCGGCCGATCTGCATACCTCGAGCCTGGACCAGCGCATCGTTCATCGCTATCTTTCGGACTTCGACAGCGACGCCCATGTCGAGCGCATCCGGCGCGCTTACGGGGAGCGCTACTCGATCATGGATGCCGCGCTCCGCGAATCCATGCCTCCGGGATTCAAGTGGACGCATCCGGAGGGAGGAATGTTTCTCTGGGTAACCTGTCCCGAGGGTGTAGATACGAACGAACTGCTGCGCGAAGCGCTTTTGCGCAAGGTGATCTTTGTGCCGGGGCAGGACTTCTTCCCCGACGCCAGCGGTCAGCGATTCATGCGCCTGAACTTCTCCAATGCTTCGCCGGAAATGATTCGGGCAGGCATTGGCCGCCTGGCGGAGGTTTGCAAGGAAGCGGTTCACGCGGTCGTATAGCGACACATACTCCTGCGCGAAAATCCGCACACGCCGGAACTGCGCAAGGAGTTTGAGCAGGCGAATTGGTTACGGCGAGAGTAGCTGCCTTTTTTCGACTTTGTATGTGATAAGCCGATGTGGATGTCAATTATTTGGGATTTCTACTGGAAACCGACTGCCTTTTCGCCTCAAAATACACATTGCAAACTGAAAAAACAATTGTATTCTTGTCCTTGATTAGGACTTTATCACCGGGTATTTCGATTGTCCCGTCCGTTATATCTGCTGGCTCATGGCCAAGTTCAATCTGCGTAATCCGGGGCGCTTTGATGCCGAGTTGCTGGAAGTTCATCTGCGAATCATTTGCACCCCCTCCAGAATTTTCGTCATGGAACTGCTGGGCGCTTATTATTTCGATCTGAACGCTTGGGTGAGTGGTGACAATAGTCTTCCATCGAAAGTTGTCAGCCGTGTATTCTATTTCAGTCCCAATGAGTGCTTTGGATTCCTTCTCTCCCCAACAGCAGATAGTAGATGTGGGTAGCTCCCGCTTCACGACCCATCTTCCGCGCAACTGTGCCGGAATTTCCTGAGCAGATAGGCTTGTGAATACGTTAATTACGAGAAACAAGAGCAAAAGTCGTCTAGTCATATGGTTCCATTGCGCCACATAATTGGAACACCAACTCCGGACGCCCCACATCATGTTTCCGAGATGTGGGATTCACCTATTCCTGTTCATCCTCTTTGATCGCTGCTTCCTTGGCCGGATCAATCGTGTGGAAGCCCTCGGTTTTGGCGGCTTCCAGCAACTGCGATGAGGCGGAGACGAAGATAATCTCGGTCTCCTGGAACATATCGCGGGCGACGATGGCGGCGGCCAGTTGCAGGGTGTCGGGCCAGCGCAGGGTAGTGTGGTCGAGGAGCTGGCGGGCGGCTTCGAGCACCGCCGGATTGAGCGGTTCCTGGACCATGCGCGCAGCCTCCATGCGCAGGCTGTCGAGCGCGGCGATGGCGTCCTCCGGGTTAAGTGCGCCGGAGCGCTCGCGGCGGCGAATGGCCGCGTAGACCTCCAGCGGCGTGGAGGCCGAGATCAGCTTGCGGTTATCCTCCACGGCCTCCATCAGTTTGATCAGGGCGCTGGTGCCCTGCTCCTGCACAAAGAGCTTGGCGAAGGCGGTGGACTCAAGAAAGTAGCAGCTCACAGGTTCCCCCGTTCTTCCTCGATAGCCTCTGCAATGGAGCCGGCCATCGCGGCAACCGGATGGAAGCGCTGCGCTTCCTCAGGCATGCCCGCCTCGGCGCGGTTGAGGCGAATGGTGGTGGTGGGATAGGCCGGCGTCTTGGGGTTGGCGATCTTGCTGGTGACCACGACGCCGCGCTGGATGGCCTCGGCCAGGACGGCCTGGCGCGACTCGGGATGCTGATTCCAGCGATAGGCCTTGCGCGGCAAGAAGGAATCGCGGAACCACTTGAGGGCGATGAATGCATGGCCTCCCCGTTCGGCCTCGGCCAGCGCCGCGCACAGCTCCTTCACGCGGGCGTCGATGTCGGCGGGAATCACCGCTTCCTGGCTGTCTTCATCCTCATCGAAGGCTTGCTCCGCATAGGGGCGTGGTGTCCGCGCCTGGTACGGCGGGGCATCGGCATCATCGATGCGCTCAAAGTAGATGCGCACTTCGTCCTCTTCCGGGGTCCATGTGTTTGCCATGGCATTGCGGCGCTTGCTGCGGCCGTTTTCGCCGCATAGTTCCACAATCGCCTGGTAGCCCGCCGGCGCCAAAAAATGCAGGGATCGCGCCATGCCGGGGTCTGAACTGATCGACAGCTCGTTCAGGGCTTCTTCAATCATCTCTTCCGCGTCTGGAATGCTTAGGTTGCTCACATCTACGCTGTTTGAGTCAGCTTTTGAAGATTTCATTTTTTCATCTCCTTATGCCGCTCCCCACGCCTGCCGCTAGCCCGCGTCTCCGGCAGGCATCATGGCCTGATTCCGGAGATTGGACGCGCAAGGGATAAAAGGGAGCAGCCCTAGTTTTAAAAATCACTGCTGGTTACAGAGGATTTGCTTTGTCTATATTTCTTCCGTGCTCCTGGATTCGAGAAATACTCTAGCTAATTCCTCTGATTGAAGCTATTCAGCTTTCAGTGTACCTGCTTAAGCGGCTTCGTCGGGCCGGGTTGAATCATGCTGAGCGCTCTTACGCTTGTGTAAAGCCCGCAGATGGGAAAAACTATCACCGCCGCCAGAATATTAGGCGGGCGGCCTACTTCGTACAATAGTAGATATGCGCCGTAGATTGCAAGTGCTTTTATTTTGCTGCCTGCTTCCAGCCAGCGTGCATGCCGCTGATACCGCCCCGCCCTTTGACCTTTCCGGGCCGAAGGTGGATGTGCGCGTCAAGCGGGGAGCGGTCACGCTGCCCGTTGGCGAGGCCCCCAACCTGCCGCCTGGAGACCGGCTCTGGATTCACCCTGATCTGCCCGGGAGCCAGTCAGCCCACTTTGTGCTGATCGTGGCTTTCCTGCGCGGGGCCACCAACCCGCCGCCGGCGGAGTGGTTTACCAGGGTGGAAACCTGGACGCGCGAGGCGCGCGAAGAGGGTGTGTTCGTCACTGTCCCTCCGGAGGCCCAGCAGGAGCTTCTCTTTCTGGCGCCGGAGACGGGCGGCGACTTCAGCACCCTGCGCAAGACCGTCACCAACCGGCCCGGCGCCTTTGTGCGCGCCGTTCAGGACTTGCAGGCCGCCAGTTGGGACCGCATTTCGACCACACCACCCGTAACGCCTGAAAAAATAGTGCCCTGAGCGCTGGCGGGGTTGTATTGCCTTATGACTCGGCTCCGCCGGGCATTTTCTGATCCATGCGGTGACAAAAATACTTTAGCCCGGCGACATAATATATTTCGACTAACTTCCCGAAATGGCTAACAGGCCAGTTGGTTGCAAACATGGAATTCATAGAATGGATTTCCCGAATCTCCGCCGGTTTTACCTGCCATAACTCCCTAAACTGACTTCATCCAACGTTGTACGGCAGGTTCGAATGGTCGTCAAGACACAAAGCAAAGGGTTAGGTGTTACCGGACTGCATGTAGGCGCGAGCAATGTCCGGCGTTATTTTCCTAAAAACGTTTCCAGCATCGAGTTGCAGTTGGATCATCTTCAGATTCAGTGCGGCCTGAAGCCCAATTTCTGGCAAGGCGAACCGGAGATCTTCGATCCCCGGTTATGCGCCTGGCTGGAGGCCCGTCATATGCACACAAAACTGGATCGAGCGCCCATTCTGCTGGCGATGATTCCGGAGGGAGAGAACTCCTTCCGTCTGCAACCGGTCCGCATGAACGGGCATGCTCGCGCTAAGGTAACTCCCATGGCCGCAGATTGAACTAGGGCCTGCGTTGATCAGCAACACAGGCTACCCTTGCGTTTGTTCATCCCTTATTCCTATTCCTTGATAGACTCAAGATGTAATGACTCTTGCCCAACTGCAAAACGCAATTGAGCGCCACTTTGCCGCGGGGACCGGCGCCATCGGGGACGAGTCCGCCATGAGGGTATTTCTGGTGCTCAGGGCGGCCCTGGAAAGCGGCGAGGTGCGAGCCGCTTCGCCCGACAAAGACGAGCCCACCGGCTGGCGCGTCAACGCCTGGGTCAAAAAGGGCATACTACTGGGCTTTCGCCTGGGCGTTCTGAAGGAGTTTCCCGCCGCCAGCCTTTCGTTTGTGGACAAAAGCACATTTCCGGTGCGCCAATTTGGCTCGGGCGACGGCGTGCGCATCGTTCCCGGCGGCTCCGCGGTGCGCTCCGGCGCGTTCGTGGCCCGCAGCGTGGTTTGCATGCCCCCCATGTACATCAACGCCGGGGCCTGTGTGGACGAGGGCACGATGATCGATTCGCATGCCCTGGTTGGCTCCTGCGCCCAGATCGGCAAGCGCGTCCATCTGAGCGCCGCCGCGCAGATCGGCGGAGTGCTGGAGCCGGTCAACGCCAACCCCGTCATCATCGAAGACGATGTGCTGGTGGGCGGCAACTCGGGCGTCTACGAGGGCTGCATCGTGCGCCGCGGAGCGGTGCTGGCCGCCGGAACCATCCTCACCCGCGGAACTCCGGTCTTTGATCTGGTTAAAGGTGAAATCCTGCGCGCCGGCGAGGAGTTGCCGCTCATCATCCCCGAGAATGCGGTGGTGGTCCCCGGCTCCCGCGCCATCAACAAAGGAAAAGGCCAGGAGTTGGGCCTGAGCCTCTACGCCCCGGTGATCGTAAAGTATCGCGACGACAAGACCAACCTGAGCACTGCGCTGGAAGACCTGCTGCGCTAAATCTGCGCCTGCGCTTCCAGCAGCTTGCGGATGCGCGGCTTCACGCTTCCCGGCTGCGGCGCAGGTAAAAGCGCCAGCCCTTCTTGAGCCGTCACCCGGCTTTTTTCCGCCTGGCCGGAGGCGCGGTAGGCCTGGGCCAGCGTCAGCAGCATCGAGGGTATCCGCCGGTGGCTCAGCGCGACGGCGCGCTCGGCGCAGGCCACGGCAAATTTCGGATCGCGCAGCGAAGCCGGCTCAACCATCAACAGATCGCTCGCCGCCATATCGAGAAACACCGAAGATACTCCAGTCTTGCCGGTCAAATTCTTCAGGCCTGCCACGCCGCTTTTCGCCATCGATCCCCCGCCTCCAGCGGCATGGAGGATCGACTGAATCGTGCCCAAATGCACCTGGGCGTCCGCCTGGGTCTCCAGCCAGTCCTCATCGGCTGGGTGATGCTTGATCGTATTCTCGATCACCGTATTGGTCTGAATCCAGAGTCTCTCCGCCTCGGCCAGATTCTTCCGCCGGTCGCTGCCCGCGGCGGCCAGGGCGGGGTCGGCGGCGTACTCGAAACCAAGAGCCTGCCGGTTCAGTACAATTTCCAGATCTCCCAGTGAGCGCATATCCTGCGGGTCCGCTTTTGAGATGCTCTGAAACTTCTGCAATACTTCCGAGTAGCGCGTGTTGGCCTCGGAAAATTCGCCCAACTCCACCAGGGCATTGGCCTCATCGAGCAGAAGCATGTTGCGCAAGCGCACGGCGTGCAGGCTCTCCTGTTCGGCCGCGGTCAGGGTTTCGATGCGCTCCAGGCCGGCCTGGAAGTCCTTGAGCGCCAAAGCCGGATCGGTCTCCATTTCGACCTTGCCGATCTTCCATTGGACAATCGAGAGGCCGCGCTTGGCGCGTATCAAGTGGGGATCAAGAATGAGGGCGCGCTCATTCAGCGCAATCACCTTGCGATATGCCTTCAACGCGGCGGAGTTGTCCGCCAGGCCGGAGGCGCCGGCCTGGACCAGTCCATCGCCCAACACTCCGTAGGCGCTGGCCGCCTCGCATAGTTCTGTCGGCGTGACTTCGGGAAGCGCGGTCAGGCGGTCGTAGGTTTGCACAGCTTGCTGCATGGGAGCGATGGCCTCTTGAGTGCTTCCCGGCCCAAAGAAAACCTCGCTGTGCGAGACCTGCGCCAGCGCCAGCGCCCGGAGCGCCTGTTGATCACTGGAACCGGCGCGCGCCAGCGGCGCGGCCAGGGCCAGCGCTTTATCAAGACTGACAAGCGCGCCCGCTCGATCTCCCAGATTTTGATAATAGAGGTTGCCCTGGATGTTTCCCAGCCGGGTGTAAGCGTCCACCAGGTCCAATTGGGTTTGCCGGTCGCCCTGCGAGTCTTTGGCCATGCGGTCCAAATGCTCCAGCACGCGCGTAACCAGCAGCTTCTGCGCGCCGGTGGATCCGGGCAGCTCTTTGATGGCTTCATCCAGCTCTGACAGCAGGCTGTTGCTCAGTTGCCGCAAATCAGCCGAGCGCGCCTCCGCTTTGCGCCGCTCCTCGTTGGCCATTTTTGCCTGCCACAGCACGCCCACCAGGCCCGCCAATAACGTCACCAGCAGAAGCGCCGCGCTGGCCAGCGCGAGCCTGTGGCGGTGGACAAACCTGCAAGCCAGATAACGCAGCGTGCCTTGCCGCGCTCCTACCGGCTGTCCCTCTAGAAACGCGCGAATATCGCCGGCGAACTGCTCGGCAGAGAGATAGCGATCCTTGGCTTCTTTGCGCAAGGCCTTTTCGAGAATCGCTTCCAGGTCAGCGTCCAGCCGCTTGCCTGAGCCGGTTGCCTCGGCTGGTTTGAGCGGAGCCTGCTGGCAGATGACGCGCAGCATCTCGCCGGTCGTGAGTTCCTTTAACTCGTAGGGCCGCGTCCCGGTCAGCAGCAGATACAGCAATACGCCCAGCGAGTATGTATCGGAGGCTGTGGTAATAGGATTGCCCAGAACCTGCTCCGGGCTGGCATACTGCGGAGTATAGGCGTGGTATCCCTCGCGGGTCGGCTCGCTGCCCGCCGGGGCGTCAGACGGAGAGAGCAGCTTGGCGGTTCCAAAGTCCAGCAGCCGGGGCGTTCCGTCTTCCAGCACCAGGATATTGTCCGGTTTCAGGTCGCGATGAACAATCAAGTTCTGGTGCGCAAACTGAACCGCCTCGCAAACGCGCACAAATAACGCCAGCCGCTGCGCCACGGTAAGGTTATGCTCCTCGCAGTAACGATGAATGGGCGTTCCATTCACATACTCCATCGCCAGATACAACTCGCCGCCGGCGGTAACGCCGCCATCCATCAGCCGGGCAATATAAGGATGCTGAAGTCCGGCAAGTATCTGACGTTCCTGGCGAAATCTCTTCTGAAAAATCTCTGTCGCCAGGGGCAGGTCAATGAGTTTGACGGCCACCTGTTGCTCGAACTGGCCGTCCACGCGATGCGCCAGGTACACAGCGCCCATGCCTCCGCGTCCCAAAAGGCGATCCAGCATGTAGGGGCCGATCTGCCGGGATTCGGCTTGCGTCTCCCGGCCGGTTCCCGGTTCCACCCGGCAGGCGGTCGCCTCACGCTCTTGCGCCTCGTAAGCTTCAAGCAGTGAACGCGCCTCGTCGGCCAGCTCCTGGTTCCCCTTGCACAGAATCTCGATGACTCCCGCCCGCGCTTCCGCGGCAGCCGCCAGCGCCTCGTGGAAAATCGCCTCTACCCGCAGAAGGTCTTTCGTCGTTTCGACCATGGATGCGAAAACCCCGTTTGTGGCTTAAAAAGAGATTGCGGAAAACGGAGACAAAATGAGTCACTGTCCGGCTGTTTTCCCGGTAATATCGGGGTGGATGCGCCGGTAGAGCCAGCTTTTGATAAACTTCAGCTCGCGATCCACGGTGGACTTGGAGATCTGCATCAGCTCCGCTGTCTCCTCGGCCGTGCAGCCGAGAAAGTAGCGCAGTTCGACCAGTTGCACCTTACCCGCATCCAGCTTGCCCAACTCGTCCAGCGCGCGGTTCAGGTCCAGCAGCTCCGGGCTGTCGATATTGACCCAGGCCAGGTCGTCGCATAGAGGGACGCGTTCGCAGCCGCCGCCCCGCCTTTGCGCCTGGTTTTCGCGCGCGTGATCAATCAGGATCATGCGCATCACCTTGGCCGCGAAGGTGTAGAAGTGCCGGCGATCCTCCCACCCCGCCTTTCTCTGGTTCAGCAGGCGGAGATACAGCTCGTGGACCAGCACCGTCGCCTGCATGATGTCGGGGTTACGCTCCCGGCGAATATAGGACGCAGCCACCTCCCGCAAGTGGGAGTAGACCAGCGGCATCAGCTCTTCGAAGGCTGAAGGCTCGCCGTCCTTCCACTTCGCCAACAGTATCGTGATTTCACCCTTGGCTGGCTGCAAAACCGTCTCCGTGCGCGCGGCGCATTGTTGACAGGATGGATTGGGCCTGAAAGGTAGTACGGGGCGCCGGGATAAAAGGAATCAGGCCTTAAAGCTATGAACCACAACAGAACCTGTCGTTTTGAGCATAGCATGGCGCATTTTTACGCCAAACAGCGTCTCAGGACCTTGATGTTCCTGTCGCCTTCAATCATTTTTCATGTTGACCCAATGGGGTCGAATTGGGGTTAATTCTGACGCAAGTTTATCATTTTCTTCTCTCTTCTTCCATCCTGCGAACAATATCCGCATCCGGCCGCTTCCGCGCGAAAAATATGTGAGGCATATTTCTTCTATTTCCCGCCGTCTCAAGTGGAGGGCCGGAAAGAAGTCCTTTTAGAGAGGGAATGAAAACATCCGATTCCACTTGGTATCTGGCCCTGTTTTTAAATGCTTGCCCTCCCTTCACTGACTGTACGAATGCGGCTCCCCACCACCGGGCGCGCCTTGATCCATAGGACCACAGCGCGCCCAGTAAACGACAACATTGCCACTCATCAACAGCCCCTGGCTTATGCCGGGCTGCATGAATGTCTGTAACAACAAGCTCTGCTATAGAGTGAGGACTTCCCCATGTTCAACACTCACTTCAAACCTGTAAAAAGGAATGAAGCCGTAAATGAACTGATGCAACTGCCGTTCATCGCCTGGACGGAACAAATGCGCGTGGATGTGAAGCAGCTGGATAACGACCATAAGAGACTGGCGATTTTGACCAACGACCTGTATATCGGTGTTGTAACTGGCTGCGCCAAGCAGATTCTCATACGCGATTTTGAAATATTGGTCAGGCATATCCGCGACCACTTTGCTCATGAAGAGAAACTCTTTGCCGAATTCAGATACCCCGGCGCCGCCAATCATGCGCATCAGCATAACATCCTGATGGACCGGATCATGGATCTGAGGGCGCGCTTTAAACGCGAAACAAAATTAGCCGGCCTCCTGGATAGCATGAACCTGCTCAAGGGCTGGCTCTTCGGTCACATACATAGTTCTGATCAGAAATATACGTCCTATCTCAAGGTGAAAAATACGGATTTTAATTTAGCCCCGCGGCAAAGCGCGTTCGAGCTTATACGGGAAAGAATGACGTTTGGACCCAGAGTGGTACAAGGGTCGTGGCCTGCATAGCTGGCCGGCAGGGGCTGACTATCATTGAACGCCTATTATAGAGTCAGGTAGAGTACCCGGAGCGTGGTCTTTGCACGATAAGATGGATCGCCATTCTCCCTGGTCCTGTCAACAGGCCTGGTTATTGGCAACTTTGCTTCCCCCTCTCTACCGCGCTGGCCAGTCATCTGTTCGATCTTTTTGAATACATGCACTGGCTTGCACGTGACCGTACCGGGTAAAAATGCTTCGCGCCCGACCCCCAGGGCACGAGTACCCGGAGAAAGGCTCATCGAGTATGCCTTTTATTGTCTGGACAAGCGATATGAGCGTGGGCGTAAAGTTGCTGGATAACGACCATAAAAAACTGGCGATCCTGATCAACGATCTGCACGAAGGACTGATGGCCGGCCGCGACAGAATGGCTCTCGAACGCATCTTTGATGAATTTGTCGCCTGCTCCCGTCTCCATTTTGCCCATGAAGATCAACTCCTTGCCGAAGCCGGCTACAGCGGCGCTCCCGCGCACAAGATAGAACATGAACAGAAGACAGACCAGGTCCTGATCATGCAAGCTCGCTTCCAATGCGCAACTGAATCGGCCGATTATCTCGAAGTGCTGGATCAGCTTAAAGACTGGCTGTTTAAGCATACTCAGGGAGCCGATAAGGATTTTGTTGAGCATCTCAAAACCACGGAAGTTGATTCCGTCCTGGCAGGGTGGATAGAGCCGCAATAGCTGGCTGGCAATCTTCCCGGCTCGCGCGGCCCATCCCGATTCAGGCCCCGAATCCTCCTGCCGCGCGTTTCCATTCAACCCCCCAAAGCCAATGAGTGTTAGCATCGAATCTGACAGATGCAAACGAAAAAGCTGAAAATTATTCCCCTGGGCGGACTCGGTGAGTTCGGCATGAACTGCCTCGCGCTCCGTTGGGAAGACGACATTATCGTGATCGACGCCGGGCTGATGTTCCCCGAGTCGGAGTTGCTGGGCGTGGATGTCGTTGTCCCAGACATCACCTACCTGGTGGAAAACAAGGCGCATGTCCGCGCCATCATCCTCACTCACGGCCACATGGACCACATTGGCGGCCTGGCCTGGATCTTGAACGAGATCAAGGTGCCCGTCTACGCCACCGAGTTCACTCTGGCCTACGTCGAGGGCAACCTGGAAGAGAACCAGTTGCTCGACGAAACCAGGCTGATCGAGATCACGCCCCGCGAAAAATTCACCATCGGCCCCTTCACCATCGAGCCGATCCACGTGACTCACTCCCTGGTGGACGCCGTTTCGCTGGCCATCGAAACGCCGGTGGGCATCATCATTCACACCGGCGACTTCAAGATCGATCTCGCGCCCCTGGACGGCAATCTCTTTGACCTGCACACCTTTGCCGAGTACGGCAAGCGCGGCGTGCTCGCCCTGCTGCAGGACTCGACCAATGTGGACCGCTCCGGTTACACGCCCTCGGAGTCCGCCGTCATTCCCCGCCTCGACGAGATTTTTTCGCGCACTCAGAAGAAGCTCTTCTTCACCTGCTTTTCTTCCTCCATCTACCGCATCCGCATCGCCCTCGATCTGGCCCGCCAGCATGGCCGCAAGGTGGCCGTCATCGGCCGCTCCATGGTCGAGTCCACCGAAATCGCCCAGGACCTGGGCCACATTGACATTCCCCAGAACCTGCTCATCAATCCCGGCCAGTTGCGCGATTATCCGCCCGAGCAGTTGATGCTGCTCATCAGCGGCACCCAGGGCGAGCCCATGAGCGCCCTCAGCCGCGCCGCTGTGGACAACCACAAGCACGCCATCATAGAGGCCGGTGACACTGTCATCCTCAGCTCGCGCATCATTCCCGGCAACGAGAAGAGCATCTTCCGCGTCATTGACCACCTCTACCGCAGAGACGCCAACGTCATCTACGACAACGGCTCCAACGGACTGATTCACGTCAGCGGCCACGGCTCGCAGGAGGAGATGCGCCTGCTCATCAACCTGGTCCGCCCCAAATACTTCATTCCCATCCACGGCAACTACGGCAACCTGCGCCGCCACGCCCACATCGCCATGGAGACCGGCGCCATCGAGCACGCCGTGGTGCTCGAAGACGGCGACGTGCTGGAACTGGACTCGAAGGATATTCGCAAGGTCGATAAGGTCACCACCGGCCGCGTGCTCATCGACTCCGGCTCCTCCACCGATGTGGTCGAAGACCTCGTCCTGCGCGACCGCCGCATCCTCTCCGAGGACGGCATGGTGCTGGTCATCCTGGCCATCAACAAGCGCCTGGGCAAACTCGACCAGCCGCCGGAGATCATCATGCGCGGCTTCGGCGCGGGAGACATCACCGAACAGGCCCGTGATAATGTGCTGCAAACCCTCCACAGCCTCAGCGCAGAGGAAAAAACCGACTACGGCATGGTCAAGGAAAAGGTCCGCGTCGAACTCAAGCGCATGATCCAGAAAACCACCGGCCGCCGGCCCATGATTATGCCGGTGATTCTGGAAATCTGAGCGAATCCGCCATTGCAGACAAGATTTTTTCAAGAATTGAGCCCCCTTCTCAAAAATTGTGAGTGGAGGCTCCATTTTGTGCGATAGTTTGGTGGGGGGATATGTTAATGGCGGAACCTTTTTCATGGACGTGTCCATATTGCAATCAGATCGCCACGATTACGGAAAATAATACGAGTTGTGATTTGCATTCGTTCAACCGAGCTAACAAGGATGGTAACCTCGGCATCTGGACATCTGTAATCGTTTGTCCGAACGCCAACTGTCGAGAATATATGATTGTCGCTAAACTGTATAAGACATTCCAAGTGTCGGGCGGCCGAGCCATACAAGGGAGCCCGATCGAAGAATGGCAGCTCAGACCCAGATCGTTGTCGAAACCGTTCCCAGAATATATCCCCGCGCCGATATTGAATGACTATAAAGAAGCTTGTCTCATCGTCAACGACAGCCCCAAGGCTTCTGCAACCCTTTCGCGTAGGTGTTTACAGGGAATTATTCGTGATTTCTGGAAGATTTCGAGACCAAAGTTATTTGATGCGATTAAGGAATTAGAGGTAAAGATCGACCCAAGCACCTGGCGTGCTATCGATGGCGTCCGCAGCGTAGGCAATATTGGTGCACATATGGAGACGGACATCAATTTGATCGTCGATGTCGATCCAGAAGAGGCAAAGAAGCTGATTGTGCTTATTGAGTTTCTGTTGAAAGATTGGTATGTTGCACGACACGACCGTGAAGAGCACATGCAAAAGGTAATTGATCTAGCAAAGTTGAAGACTGACGAGAAAAAGACAATGCCTCCGAATCCATAGTTGCATCTTCGCGGTTTCGGCGTACTCAATCGCCCAAGCCAAGGTCTTTCCTTACAGAAGCCGCGGAATGCACCTTCTCCTGTCCTTTGCGTACCCGCTTGAGCGTATCGGCGGCCAGATAATACTCCCCCATCTTCACAAATCAGCTCAAGCCTTCCATTTTCCCCCAGATTGAGCGGATAATGGAAATACAGGAGGCGCTGCCATGACGATTCAGGTTGAAATCAGCCCGGAAGCCGAGGCCAACTTGGCTGCCCAAGCCGTTGCGCGCGGCATTGCGCCCGAGCAATATGCCGGAAAGCTCCTGGACGAGGCTCTGACACCCCACTCAGCCGGCACAGGAATTTTCACGCCCGAGAGATTCGATCAGATGTTGAAGGTTCTGACCAGGGGGTCGGAAAACCTGCCCATCCTCCCGCCCGAGGTTAATGAGCGTGCAAGCTATTACGAGGACCGCTGGTAAATGGCCGGGGATCTTTATTTGGTTGATAGCAATATCTTGCTGCGCGTGGTTCAGCCCGAGGATCCCATCTTCACGGCTGTCGCGGCAGCTGTCAAAAAACTACTGCGGGCGGGCTCGATGCTCTGCTATACCTCGCAAAACCTTGGCGAGTTCTGGAACGTTCTGACACGTCCAGCCAATCGAAATGGATTCGGGCTATCGATAGAAGAGGCGAATATTCGGGCTAAGGAAATTGAATCTGAATTTCGCCTGCTTCCGGATTCCCCTGAGGTTCATGAAGAATGGCGGCGTCTGCTGGTGGATTATCGCGTCTGCGGAGTCCAGGTGCACGATGCTCGTCTCGTTGCCGCCATGCGTGTCCACGGCGTCAAACGTATCCTGTCCTTCAACACAAAAGATTTCACGCGCTTCGACGGGATTGAAGCCGTGCATCCGCTACAGTTGGCTTAATTTCGTCCAGGCCAAGGTCTTTCCTTACCGAAGCAGCGGAATGCACCTTCTCCTGTCCCTTGCGAACCCGCTTAAGCGTATCGGTAGCCAGATAATACTGCTCCATCTCCGCAATGCCGCTTGCAATCATCTCGCGCAGATAGAAAGCCTTGGTCCGTCCCGTTTTCACAGCCAATCGATGCAGCCGGTGTGAGAGTTCCGGCGCAAGCCTGATCGAAGTTGCCATAATCACCTTCCGCGTGAATACATGTATTCAATGTATCACATCGTCTGCTGGGCGTCCCAGGTTCCGTTTTTAGAATATGGAGAAATAGAAACACCATCCATTAAATCACGTGGCTTGGATAAGGCGCTTCTTCCTACGTCTGTAAGCCTGGATTGGTTAAGTTCGTGCGATATTGCGCCAAACCCTGTCGGATGGCGTTCACAAGATCTTCTTTTTTGCATGGTTTCTTCAAGTAGCGAAAGATGTGACCCTCGTTCACGGCGACTATCGTCGCATCGAGATCTCTTCGTCCAGTCAGCAGCATGGTAACGGTTTTCGGCGCCATTTGGTGTACCTGTGCAAGAAAGCTGGCTCCATCCATGCCCGGCATTCGCATGTCTGTAACCACAATCGCATATGGGCCGAATAACTGAATCGTGGCTATGCCCTGTATCGCGCCCTGGGCCTTGCTGATGCTGAACTCGCCATGCAGCAGTCGCTCGATGCCGTCAAGGACACTCTTTTCATCATCGACAAATAGAATCTGCTCTGCCATTGCCCTTCCTTCTGACCGGCTATTTTATTGATTGATTCCGGCGGCTGACTGCAATAGCAAACGCACAGTAGGAGACACAGGTCGCCGCCGCGCAGTCAATCGGAGGGTCGTCTGGAATTATCTATCGGCAGATTCTCCGTTGAGATGAGCACTATAGTTGTAGATCGGCGATTTTAGAGGCAGCAGAGGCCGGCGCGGACGCAACACCCTGCCGCGTCTTTGTTTTGCCGCTATCGGGGTCCCCGGCGAGTGAACTTTGCTTGCTGGGGTGATCTTGGGTGGGAGACAATGTCATGACCGATAATGAAACTATGCCCGACCAACTCGTTTCCATCGCCGAAATCCGCGCCGCCGCCGTCCGCATCGCGCACATCGCCGTAAAAACCCCTCTGGTCGAGGCTGCCTTTCCCGGCCTCTCCGGCCACGGGACTGACAAAAGGATTTGGCTCAAGGCCGAGAGCCTTCAGCCTATCGGCGCATTCAAGATGCGCGGCGCGGCTAACAAGATTTTGCAACTGTCTCCCGAGGAGATTCGCCGCGGCGTTATCACATACTCCAGCGGCAACCACGCGCAGGCCGTGGCCTACGCGGCCCGCGAAGTCGGGGCAAAGGCCGTGATTGTCATGCCCTCGAACGCTCCGGCTATCAAGCGCGCTGCCACTCTGGCTCTCGGCGCGGAGGTTGTCGATGTCGGCGTGGCCTCCAGCGAACGCCTGGCCATGGCCGAGAAATTAGTTCGCGAGCATGGCTACGTCGTTGTTCCGCCCTATGACGACGAGCAGATCATCACCGGCCAGGCCACTTGCGGCCTGGAGATCGTCGAATCCCTCCCTGATGTGGACCTGGTTCTTTCGCCTGTCTCCGGCGGCGGCCTGTTGAGCGGAGTCGCTGCTGCCGTCAAGCAGCTTCGTCCCCAGGCCAAGGTCTTCGGCGTGGAGCCGGAGCTGGCCGGCGACACAGCCGAAAGCTTTCGCACCGGCAAGATCGTCACCTGGCCCGCCGAGCTTGTCAGCCGGACGATTGCCGACGGCCTGCGCACCCAGAGCGTCGGCGTGCGCAACTTTGTCCACATCCGCGCTTTTGTGGACGGCGTCATCACCGTCACCGAGGCGGAGATTCGCGCCGCCATGCGCGCCATTATCGTCGCCACGCGCCTGGTTCCCGAGCCCAGCGGAGCGGTGGCCACGGCGGCCCTGCTCTTCCACGCTGCCGAGCTGCCCCATTACACCAAGGCCGTGGCCATCGTCAGCGGCGGCAACGTCGCGCCGCAGATGCTGGCCCAAATCCTCACTGAAGTTTGAAACTGACGCTATAGCGGTTCTCCGATAGCTATGCACTGGAAGCACGACGCTGAGTGGCTTTTTCCTGTCCGGGGTCCCCGGCGATGGGTCTTCGTCGCCGGGGTGGAAGTAAAAGCCACCTTTCTCCTGACTTGTTGGAGCACGTGTATTGGAGAACCGCTCAAAATCTGAGACACTGCATGTAGGCGTTCTTTTTTGTAGATTTAAACAGAATTTTGACCTTTTTCTTTAACATGTTGTCTGCGGTGAAAACCCCGCTCACCGCACCCCGGAGGCTTCTTGAACGTATACATTCAGTCCATTATCCTGGGCATTGTGGAAGGCTTGACCGAGTTTCTGCCGGTCAGCTCGACGGCGCACCTGCGCATCACCGAAGCGCTGATGACGATTCCCCTCGACGACGCCTACTGGAAGATGTACACCATCGTCATTCAGTTGGGCGCGATCCTGGCGCTTGCGCTCCTTTTCGCGGGCCGTATCAATGGCTTCGTGCGCACCTTTCCTAGAGGCGATAGAGGCGACCGCAACTGGCTCACCCATCCCATTTCATTCACGCTCATCGCCTTTGCCTGCACCTCGGCGCCCGCGCTGCTGCTGCACAAGTGGAGCGAGAAGAACCTGGGCAGCCTTAACGTGATCGCCCTGGCGCTGCTCATCGGCGGCATCGTGATGTGGATCATCGACGCCTGGGCGGCGCGCCGCGCGGCCACGACCACTCACGTGGAGGAAATGTCACTTCTGCAAGCCATTTGGATCGGCCTCTGCCAGACGCTTTCGGCCGTCTTTCCCGGAACCTCGCGCTCTATGTCCACCATCGCCTCCGGCCAGCTCGCCGGCCTCGACCGCCCATCCGCCCTCGAGTTCAGCTTTCTGCTCTCCATTCCCACCATGTTCGCCGCCACCGTTTGGGATCTGAAAAAGGAAGTCTTTCCCAGCCACGGCGGCGCGGCGCACGTCGTCATGACCACGGAAAACTGGATCGTGCTCCTCATCGGTTTCGTGGTCTCCTTCATCGTCGCTTGGTTCGTCGTCGAGTGGTTCCTGCACTGGGTGCGCAAGCACGGCTTTACCATCTTCGCGATTTATCGGATTATTCTCGGCTCGGCGCTGCTGCTGTGGGGGACAAAATACATCGGCGGGTGAGTAGTACTGGAAGAAAAGGAAACTGTCATGCAGTCAATTTCGAGATTATGTCAGCGCTTTCGGAGCAGGTGGAATTACTTGTGGGGTTCGATGCTTGGTATTGCAGCCTGCTGGGCATGGACAATCAATCTACGGGAAAGTCTGTGGGAAGGAAGCTCTATCACTCAGTTTTTTGCAGAGAAGTGGTTCTTTACACTCACTGCAATCGTAGGATTTCTTCTTTGGACAACTGCTACATGGGAGCGTTTTCGCGGCATCGGATCCTACAAATGGCTAGCAGCCGCCTGTACAGCTGCGCTGGCCGTTCTTTGGGGATGGATATTCTATTGGCAGATGTGGCCGATTCTTGCCTTGGGGTTGTTCCTCGTTGCACCGCTCCCATTGGCCTTGGCCAGGGAAGAGATAAATCAGGACACAGACGCGCCAAATAATTCATCTGACAATCCTTAACATAATGTAGTATGATGTAGCCATCATGATGGCTCGTACCCAGATCGCCCTTGAAAATGAGCTCCAGCGGCGTGCCCGCAGGCGCGCCAGCGATCTTGGCGTCTCCTTTGCCGAGTATGTTCGGCGACTTGTCGAGCGGGATCTTTCTCATCCCAAAGCAGTTGTGGGGATTGAGGCACTTTTTGACCTGGGGAACTCGGGCGGCTCCAACATCGCGAGGCATAAGCACGAGATGATCGAAGAGGCATTCGATTTTGAAGCCGCTTCATCGCGCAATTCGATGCCGGAGAACGAACAAGTCCTCGGATGAGCCTCTTCGTGGACACATCGATTTGGTACGCAATTGCGGATTCCTCCGATTGCGACAATGCCCACTCCAAAGAGATCGTCAAGTCAGGCGAGCTATTGGTAACCACCGACCACATTCTGGTTGAAACCTGGATGTTGCTGAGCCGTAGGCTTGGCGGCGACGTTGCTGATCGGTTCTGGGGGATTCTCCGCGAGGGAGCCGCAGCCATCGAAATGGTAGGCCCGGCGGATTTGGAAACGGCCTGGCAAATAGGTCTCGATTGGAAGGATCAAGACTTCTCCATCGTGGACCGCACCAGTTTCGCGGTGATGTGCCGTCTGGGCATGGAGCGCGCCGCATCTCTGGACGATCACTTCGCTATCTTTCGCTACGGGCCGCAACGCCGCCGGTCTTTCACTATTATTCGATAGCAATCAATAACTGCGCGCGCATCGCGGCGATCTCCTCGTGTGTTGTGTCGGCGGCGACGCGGCGATCGGTGTAAACCCGCGCCTGGCCAAAGCGCGCCATGGCGGAGAATCCGGCTACGCCCAGCGCCTTCAGCAGATGAGGTATAAACGACGCGCCGCCGAACCAGCACAGCTCCTTTTCCGGTGTGCCGTCCTCAATCACGTAGCGGATGGCGGCGGTGGTAATCTGCGTTCCGGTCGAGGTGGCCGGATCGATGAGCCGGGAGTGAAAACGCAGCACCTGGCTTCCATCGGTGCTGGTACCCTCGGGAAACAGCAGCACCGGAATCGGCAACTTGAATCTTTCGATCATCTGTTCTGCCACGCTCATCGCGCTGGCCCGGCTGGAGCGGTCAAGAAAGATGGTTCCGACGTTGCGTGCCGCCTTGCCGAAGATGGGCCATCCGCCGATCTCCATCTTGGCGACAAAGAAGCAGGGCATAGCCGCGCTGAGGATGAGGATGTCGAGATAGCTGAGGTGATTGCAGACCACCAGCCCATGGGCGGGCGGAGTACCTATCACGCTATAGCGGACGCCCAGGCCTGCCAGTATCCTGCGGGAAGATTCATGGGCCCATTGGACGCGACGATTTACCGTAATGGGGCCGCGCAGCCGCATCAGCCAGAAACGCAGAATAGCCAGGGCTATAGCCAAACCCAGCGCCACAGCGCGCCGGATAGTGCGCAATCTCACGTTGTCAGTGGCGCCAGGAAGCGATTGCGCGCGGAGGCCGAGAGCATCTTCAGATCGAGCAGCGTGAGAAAATCAATGGTTCCAAATTCCCGGTCCCATGCCGGCGGTCCGCAAACGCGCGCGCCAAGGGCCATATAGGTTTTCAGCAGCTTGGGAACCTTGGTTTGATAGGGATTCGGAGTCTGCGCCGGCAGGTCTTCTGGCTGGGGCGATGGCTGTGCGTATCGGCCCTCTTGCTCGCGGGGACACGCGTAATCGGCGGTCGGCTCAGTCGCGAACTCCGGCGAAACATAATAGCGCTCAAGCTGGCGATACACCTGCCAGCCTTCCGCCGGGTCTTTCGAAGTCAACGATGAGCATCCGACCATGTAACGCAGCCCTGTTTGGGAAGCATACTGCGCAATCCCCCGCCATAGCAAGGTCAGCACTTCGGGCGTTCGATGTTCGCGATCGATGCAGGCGCGACCCAGCTCCAGAATGTCTGCCCGGAGCGGTTCGTAAGGGGCAAAATTGAACTCCTGCTCGGAGTAGTAGCCCAGGTTGTGCGCGGCGGTTGCGCCGGACTGCATCCGGTAGGTGCCCACCACGCGCCGGGCTGGATTGGATTCTTGCTTGTCCTCCACCAGCAGGTGCTCGCAGAACAAATCGAACTCGTCGGTATCCAATCCGGTGTTGTAGGAATCGGCTAACCCCTCGTTCAACTCGATGTTGAAGACTTTAAAGCGCAGGCGGCAGACCGCATTGCGATCCGCGGCGCTCTCGGCCATACGCAGCCGGTAGCGGCCCACCTCGTAACTCCTCAGCGTCTCCCGAGGCGGCGACGGTAAATGTGTTGGATAGGCTAGCTCCACCAAAGATGTGGAAGCAACGGCTAACTTCAATGGAACGTACTGCTGGGTCTCTTGCATCCTGAGCAGTATCCGCCAGGAGCTGTAAAGGGGCGGTCAAAGGAATGCAAATTGCATGCAAATATCCTGTTCAGCCCGTAACTCATCTGCAATGCACTCATGCTCGGAAATCTGCTGTACGAATTCGATATTTAATTGGAAACTTTCTTCCTGATGATGCTCATGGTTCCCCCGGCCCTCTTTTGCACAACGAGCGCTCTTCCGGCGCGGATAATGGAGATTGCACTGGAAATATTTGCCGCTGAATCAGCTTGTTTGCGGCAGCTTTCCAGAGGGTCCACCGAGACGGAGCGCCACAGCTATGAAGCCCCTTCGCATTGTTTTAGCGCCGACGCACAACCGCCCTCTGAATATCTTTCTGGGGCTGGTGCTGGTGCTCGTTGCGCTGCTCATTCTGCTTGCGCTGGCCACCTATCATGCCACCGACCCCTCGTGGAATACCGCCTCTGGCGTCACCGGGCCAAACGCCGTGCGCAACTGGATCGGCATCTTCGGCGCATCGCTTAGCGACCTGCTGCTGCAAACTCTCGGCATCACCGCCTTCTTTCTGCCTCTGTGGTTGAGCGGGCTGGGCTGGACCTGGATGCGTTCGCGTCCCGGCGGCCTGGCCTGGCTGCGCTGGATGGGCGCGGTGCTGGCTCTGGTCTTTACGCCCGCCGTCCTGGCGCTGTTGCCCTGGCAGATGCATTGGCAAGGAAGGCCCGTTGCGGGCGTTGCCGGCCTGCTCATGGCCGATTTGCTGGTGCGCTACCTGAATTTCCAGGGCTCCATGCTGGTGGCCGGCGTGCTGGCCACCGCGGGAATCTGCCTGGCCTCGGCCGTTTTCTTCTCGGCGATCTTCGAGACCCTCCAGGCTCGCTGGCGCAATCTCGTCTCACTGCACGACCGCTGGCGCAACTGGCGCGAGCAGCGCGCGGAAGCGAAGGAAGCGCGCCTAGCCGAGCACGAGCTCGGGCATGAGCGGGAAAGCGAACCGGAGACAGCTTCGCCTCTCAACTCTCCACAATTTATTCCGGATGCCGCGCTTATGGCAGACGCCGCGGATGCGTCACTCACCCGGCGTCCCAGCCTCTTTGCCCGCCTCTTCCGCCGCCGCCCGGTCGAGGCCGATCCCGAGGACATTCCCGCCTACAAGCGCGTCCCGCTCCAGCCGGATGGAGACGACGATGCGAGCCTTCCTCCGATTCACAGGCCCAGTGTTTGGGAGCGCGCCGTTGAAGTGCCTGTGCAACCGCTTCCGGTCGTGGAGCAAGCGCTAGCCACGCAGCCCGCAGTTGCGCAACCGGAGCCTGTAACGCCGCCCGCTGAAGACGCGCGCATCGCAGCCAGCCGCTTTGAGCCTCCCGCCGTCCGCCCCGTCTTTGTCCCCGCCGCCGAGCCGCAACCCGCCGAGGAGATCGCCATCCACGAACGCGCCGACGCCAGCCTGCACCACACCGCGGTCGCGCCCAAAAATGTCAGCGGCTTCAAGCTGCCGCCCAGCTCGCTGCTCAACTCCGGCGACGGTCCCCTGGCCGTCCGCGAGAACGAGCTGCGCGATGAGGCCCGCGTGCTGGTGGAGAAATGCGCCGAGTTCGGCGTCCGCGGCCAGGTCGTCCAGATCAATCCCGGGCCCATGGTCACCACCTACGAGTTCAGGCCCGAGGCCGGCATCAAATACTCGCGCGTCACCGGCCTGGACGACGATCTTTGCCTGGCCATGCGCGCTGAAAGCATTCTCATCGAGCGCATCGCCGGCAAGAACACCGTCGGCATTCAGGTGCCCAACCATCGACGCGAAACCATCCACCTGCGCGACTGCATCGAGTCGGATGAGTTTCACAAAGCCAAATCGCGCCTCACCATGGCCATGGGCAAAGACATCAACGGCCTCATCCGCACCGCCGATCTGGCCGAGATGCCCCACGTGCTCATCGCCGGCTCCACGGGCAGCGGCAAATCCGTGGCCATCAACGCCATGATTATGAGCCTGC
>Ga0326727_10002875_pt1 | contig 56955 bp, 43 predicted proteins | sample MB2enrmetagenome_FD_207643 | JGI IMG/M metagenome (GOLD analysis project Ga0326727, IMG submission 207643) | Lab enriched peat soil microbial communities from McLean, Ithaca, NY, United States - MB29MY | ecosystem: Environmental > Terrestrial > Soil > Wetlands > Peat | place: USA: New York... | reverse complement strand
AAAGGGTGCGGCTTCCCTCCCGCACCCTTTTCCCTTATGTTTTAGTTAGGTTTTTACTGACAACTGACAACTGGCAGCTGAAATTTTCCCACTTTTCACTGCCCATTTCCGCTAACTCCTTATTCCGCAATACTTTAATATAAGTCCTTTAGTTTCAAAGACCAAAGTAAAAATCCCCCTCCAACCCCATGATTCCATTAGACAGGGGGGGGAGGGGGTAGGGGGTACCAACTGGTAAACAAATCGTCCCAATTTCCCACTTCTTCAAACTGCAATGTGTAGCCCGCCCCAGGCCTGCCCTAAGCCCAGCCGACGGGCCGTCCCAACCGTGCGTCGTTTGATCGCCGCCACTGCATGCACCAATCGTGGATCCGCTATACATCATCCGATGACCCGATGGCTATAGGACCCGATCCTACCTGGCCCGATGATTTCCCGCTCTGCTATAGTTCCCAGAGCGGAAGTCCCTGAACCGACATGGCGCTTGAATTCGAACTGATTTCGCCCATTGACATCGCCAAAGACATGGCGCTGGCGGTCCAGGAATACACCCTGCTCGCGGCGCAATCGCTCGGAAACTTCTTCCGCCGTCCCCTCTACATGGGCGACATGCTGCATCAGGCCGACCTGATTGGCGTCGGCTCCCTGCCCATCGTCGTCCTGACGGGACTCTCCGTCGGCGCGCTCTTGGCGCTGAATTCAGCCACCACTCTGCAACGCTTCGGCTCGGTCACGCTCATCGGCCAACTCGTCTCGATCGGCATGGTCACCGAACTCGGCCCGCTCATCACCGGCCTCATGGTCGCCGGACGCAACGCCTCCGGCATGGCTAGCGAACTCGGCTCCATGGTCGTGACCGAACAGATCGACGCCATGCGCGCCCTGGGCACCGATCCCACCAAGAAACTGGTCACGCCGCGCGTGGGCGCCACCGCTTTCATGCTGTTCTTCCTGACCATCATCGCCGACCTGCTCGGACTGATCGGCGGCTATGAGGTCGCTCACCTGCTCTTCGGGGTCGACACGCAGCAATATTGGAACTCCGTATGGCAGATCCTTGTTTTCCGCGACGTTTTCACCGGCCTCATCAAGCCCGTGCTGTTCGGCTTCATCATCGCCACCGTAGGCTGCTATTACGGCATGTCCACGCGCGGCGGCACGCAGGGAGTGGGGCGCTCGACCACTCAGGCCGTGGTCTGGTCTTCGGTGTTGATCCTGGTGGTGGATTTCTTCGTGACCAAGTTGATCTTCGCGATTTTCGGTTACAGGTAAGCCATGTCGCCGCCCACTCTGCCCAGCGATAATCCGGCTGCCACGCTAGTAAGTCCGTCCGGCGTCGCCCTCGAGTTCGACAACGTTTCCATCGCCTTCGATGAGAACGTCGTGCTCGACCGCGTTTCCTTCCAGCTTCCCCACGGCGAAACCAAGGCGCTGTTCGGCGTCGCCGGATCGGGCAAGAGCACGCTGCTCAAGCTCGCCATCGGCCTGCTCCGCCCCGACAGCGGCCGCATCTTCATGCTGGGAGAAGAAATCACGCGCATGACGGAACAAGATCTGTTCGAACTGCGCCGTCGCGTGGGCATCGTATTTCAGGAAAGCGCGCTCTTCGACTCGCTCAAGGTCTACGAAAACGTCGCCTTCCGCCTCATGGAAGAGCATATCTCCTCCGCCGAAATCGAGCGGCGCGTGCGCGAGGCGCTGCGCTTTGTCGAACTCGAATCGACCTACGACATGCGTCCCTCCGAACTTTCCGGCGGCATGCGCCGCCGCGTGGCCATCGCTCGCGCCATCATCGCCCAGCCCGAGGTGCTCCTCTACGATTCGCCCACAGGCGGTCTCGATCCCGTGACCTCGAACACGATTGTCGAACTCATCGTGAAACAGCGCGACGTGTATAAAACCAGCGCCCTCCTGGCGACTCCCCGCCTGCAGGACGCTTTCACCATGGCAACCCACCACTTCGATAAGGCCACTAATCAGATGGTCCCTCTACCCAAAGGCCCACTTAGTAAGACAAGCGGCGAAGTGCCCATGAGTTTTCTCATCCTGCGCGACGCCAAGGTCATCTTCGACGGCGACGCTCACCAACTCACCACCTCGCGCGACGCCTATATTCGCGAATATATTTCGTAAGGGCTCGTGTAGGGACGAGCGCCCTCGCCCGTCCAAGTCGAGCGCAGCTCGGCAGCTACCTGCAATTACAGCGACTATTGATTTGGCACAGGACTCGGCACACGACGGAAGTCTTACGGCTTTCCCCCGCCGCTCGTTTCTCCGCTTCTTTTTTCTGGACCGCCCTTTCCCGGCAACGCCGCCGGGTTCTCATGCGTGCGCTCGCGGAACCCGCCTTTCATCCCTCTCGCGAGTCCAATGGCCGATTCTCCAAACTTGTCGCGCACATGGTCCGCGGCCGCCAGCGCCTTCTGCCAGCGCTCGTCCCGCGCCGGTTCCAACAGATCGAGCTGACTGGGCCCCGCTTCGAAATTCGACGCTTGCACTCCCAGCAAGCGCACCGCCGCGCCCGCCTTCCAGTTGGCGAAAAACAACCGCCGCGCCTCGTCGAAAATCTGGTTGTCCATCTGCGTCGGCTGCCCCAGCGATTGTGCACGCGTGATCGTCGAAAAATCCTTGTAGCGCAATTTCAACTGGATCGTGCGCGCAAAATATCCGCCTTCCCTCAGTCGCCGTCCCACCATCTCGCTCAACCGCATCAGCGTCGATTGCAAGCGCTCGGCGTCGCCCGTATCTTCGTCGAACGTGTGCTCATGGCCGATCGACTTCGCGGCGGAGCTTTCTCCCACCTCATTGTCGAACCATCCACCCGCATCCTCGCCCCGCGACTTCCCCGCCAGCGCCAGCCCCCATTTTCCAAAGCGCTGTTCCAGATCGCGCTCGTCCAGCCGCGCCAGGTCGCCCACTTTCTGAATGCCCATCGCATGCAGCTTCTGCTCCATCACCTTGCCCACGCCTGGAATGTCGCCGACCGCCAGCGGCGCCAGAAACTTCGCCTCTTCTCCGGCCAGCACCCAGAGCACGCCGTTGGGCTTGGCCTTAGCGGAGCAGACTTTCGCAATCAGCCGCGACGCGCCAATCCCAATCGAGCAATTCAATTCCGTCGCCGACTTCATCGCGTCATGCAGCCGCTGCGCGCTCGCCAGCGGAGGCCCGTGCAGCCGCTCCGTCCCCGTCATATCGAGATAAGCCTCGTCCACCGATGCCATCTCGACCAGCGGAGAAAAGTGCCCAAGCACCTCATGCACCTTGCGCGAATATTCGCGATAGCGCTCCGGATGCCCATTCACAAAAATCGCCTGCGGACACATCTTCGCCGCCGTCCGCAACGGCATCGCCGAATGCACGCCAAACTTCCGCGCCGCATAAGACGCCGCCGAAACCACTCCCCGTTCGTCCCGCTGCCCGCCGACAACCACCGGCTTGCCCTTCAGCGACGGATCGAACAATTCCTCCACTGACACGAAGAACGCGTCCATATCGACGTGGAAGATAGTGCGGGAAATCGGGCCATCGGGTGATCGGGTCATCGGAATGCCTTGCAGAAGTGTACCGCGAGAATACTAAGAGTGGGTTATACGCCAAATTTATTAGTATATTTCTCTCGTATGTCCTTGGCTTGATACTCCATTTCAGGAAAGAGTGTGCACTCTCTAATACCTGACAATTTTAATTCCTGAAGTAGCTTCTGTTTGTCTTCCGACTTTATTCTTGTCTTCACAAGATTGTTCGTAAGATAGGGATGAGCCTCCATCGACTCTATCTTGATGAATTCCTTGCCGTCATAGTATTTCCCTCCATGGAGTGTAGAGTAACCATGCTGTACTTTTGACCTTGGGTTTAGGTGCGCACATTTGAGAGGAATTACGTTTGAAAAGGCGCGGGAAACCTCACTGTAGACATGTGGTAATGGATTGCCGTTAGCATCAACTGTATTGCATAGTACCTGTTTTAACTGGACGGATTTAAATGGCATTTGCTTCGAAATGTGCGTAAAGTTAACCTGGAGCATGACATCTTCTTTGATCTGACTGATGCTGTAACCGTTAATCAGGGTGTCGTCGTTGAGTATTCCTCCACTCTCAAATATGATCCTCCGATAAAAATCGCCGATGCTCGACGACATGATCTGAATCTCCAGTAATTTGTTGAATGAGAAATCACGAAGTAGAAACTCCGGATCAAATGCGAAGACGGCCGCATCTTCTTGTTGATGCTCTTTGCAACAAAAATACAAGGCTACAAGTAGGTTTGTGGTCCAATCCAAAAGTCTGGTTGGAATGCCATGATGCTGCATCAAAGTGAGCCACTCTGCGACGCTTTTATGGCTTTGAGACTGTTCCGGATGTCGTCTTACGAACTCTTGATACATATCAGATTCGTTAAATTGACATCCAAACGCCTCACCTTGCCTGAAGATAGGCGGCGTTAGGTTATAACCATATCTGGGCTGACCGCGAAACCATATATCTGAGCGAGTGCCAAAGCATTTGCTCAGGGCCGAGATTATCGTAGAGATGCTGCCGCCTGATTCTATTTCTCGCATGTAGCTCGTTGCCCCAGCACTGGTTCCATTTTCAAATGCGCGGTCGCCGTGTGCCCCAGCCTTTCGCAGAAAAGTATATCTCGAAAGAGTATTCCTGAGCTGACCTGGGGGTGTGCTGCTCCGATGTATGAGTCAGTACGCCCTTGGATTCAAGAGGCGCTCGACGCGCTCGGGTGCGCGCGCAATGACCTTTAGATAGGTTTGCGTTGGTTGGTCCGGTTCCGCACGGCCTTGCTCCCAGTCCCGTATAGTGCCCAGAGGGATGTGGTAGCGGACAGCGAATTCCTCTTGCGTCAATGCCAAGGCGCGGCGTTCAGCCCAGCACCGCCTCTTTCTTCAAGTCCTCGGTTACTGGCGCGGCTTCCGCGGCGGCCCTGACTTGGCGTGCGCGCTCATAGATCTTGCTGTACTCGCGGGCCGACGCTCCCCAGGAAAAGTCGCGCCCCATGCCGTTGCGCATCAGGGTTTGCCACGACGACGGATCCTGATAGGCGAGCAAAGCTTGTTTGATGGTCGCGAGCAGCGCCTCGCCGGTGTAGTCGGTGAACTTGAAGCCCGTGCCCTTGCCGGTCCGCGCGTCCCAAGGCTCGATGGTGTCGTCGAGGCCGCCCGTCGCCCGCACGATGGGAATGGTGCCATACTTCAGGCTGTAAATCTGGTTCAATCCGCAAGGCTCGTAGCGCGAAGGCATCAGGAACATGTCCGCGCCCGCTTCGATTTTGTGCGCGATGGCGTTGTCGTACGCGACCTTGACCGCAATCTTGTTGGGGAACTGCTTGTTGAGCCGCTGGAACATTTCTTCATACGGCTTGTCGCCGGCGCCGAGCGCGACCACGATCATCTCTTCGCGGGCCAGGCGGTCCATGATCTGGGAGATCAGGTCGAAACCCTTCTGCGCGGCGAAGCGCGAAACGATGCCGATCACCGGGATTTTGAAGTTAGCGTCGGCGTTCGCGATGCCAAAGGCGTTCAGCAAATCTTGTTTGCACTTCAGCTTGCCGCTCAAGTCCTGCGGCGAAAATTTCGCGGCGGCGAATTTATCGGTCTGCGGGCTCCACTCGTCGTAGTCGACACCGTTCAAAATTCCGGTGACGGTGGCGGCGCGAGCGCGCAGCACGCCTTCCAGGCCAAATCCATATTCGGTCGTCTGGATCTCCTGACTGTATTTTTTGCTGACCGTGGTGACGAAATCGGAGTAAACGAGCGCGCCCTTGAGAAAATTTACCTGCCCGAAAAATTCCATCTTCGCAATCGTGAACAAGTCCCAGGGCAGCATCAGCAGTGGCAAAATATCGGGCGAGAACAAGCCCTGGTATCCCATGTTGTGGATGGTAAAAACGGTGGCGACATCGCGAAACGCGGGGTCCTCGGCGTAGAGCGTGCGCAACATCACGGGCACCAGCGCGGACTGCCAGTCGTGGCAGTGGAAGACATGAGGCACGCCCAGAATCTTGGAGGCCTCGAGCACCGCCCGCGAAAACATGGCAAAGCGCTCGGCGTTGTCGGGATAGTCGCCGGCAGCGGTGTTGTAGAGCGCAGCCCGGTCGAAGTATGGCGGATAATCCACAAAATAAAATCGCACTCCCGCGGGCGAATTCGTGCCGGTCGTCACCACCGAGCAAAAACGATACTTGTCGTCGTAGGGGATGGTGACGCTGCGCACGACGGTTTGCGGATCGGCGAGCTTGGTTTGGCGGTAACGCGGGAGGTAAACGCTGACTTGATGTCCCAGGCTGGCGAGCGCGCGCGGCAAGGCGCCGACCACGTCGGCGAGCCCGCCAGTTTTCGAAAAAGGAACGCACTCGGATGCTGCGAAAGCGATATGCATTGCGAAAGAGCCTCCTGAACGAGAACTCGATATGCCCCGCTCACGTTATGATTAAGATTCCGTGGAGAAGCGGCTGGCCATTTGTAATTTGCAATTTGAAATTTGTAATTGAAGATCGTTGCCCGATTTTTTTCAATTACAAATTACAAATTGCCACTTACCAATTTATTTCAGTCTAAATGCCGGAAAGAAAGAGGGTCAACGTGACCAAGGGCGCTAGCCTACGAACCAGCTCACGCAAGCCCAAGCTGGGGCAGCATTTCCTGGCGAGCGACGCGGCGGCGCTGCGCATTGTCGAGGCGCTGGGAGATGTTTCCGAGGCCACGGTGCTGGAGATCGGCCCCGGGCGCGGCGCGATCACGGAGTTGCTGGCGCGAAAGGCGCGGCGGCTGATCGCCGTGGAATTGGACCGTGTCCTTTCGGCGCAGCTCCGCATGAAGTTCAACATGCAGCCCAATGTTGAAATCATCGAAGGCGATATCTTGAAGATCGAGTTGGACACGGTCTTCGGCGCCAAGCCCGGCAGCCTGCGCTCGGGGCTGAACTTCGCGCCCGAACCGGCCCGCGTCGTCGGCAACCTGCCCTATTACATTACTTCCGACATTCTGCTGCGGCTGCTGGAGTATAACCGTTACTTTTCGACGATCGTCGTCATGGTGCAGAAAGAAGTCGCCGACCGCCTGGCGGCCTCGGCGGGAAGCCGCGACTATGGCTTGCTATCGGCGTCGGCTCAGCTCTACGGCCGGATCGAGCAACTCTTCACGCTGCCGCCGGGAACGTTTTCTCCGCCTCCCAAGGTGCATTCCAGCGTGGTGCGCATTACCATCAAGCCGCAGTTGGAAGCGCTGCGAATTCCCCAGGCCGAGGCCGAGTTTATTGCGTTCTTGAAACTCTGCTTTGGACAGAAACGCAAGACCCTCTGGAATAATCTGAAGACGCGGTATGATGAAAGCGCGTTGCGCGCGGCGTTGGAGAAAAGCGGCGTGAAACCCGCGATCCGCGCCGAAGCGCTGCCGCTCGAAAGGACCGCCGCTTTGTTCCGCGCGCTCGGCGACGGCGGTTCATAATTTTCGCGGGCAGATGCTCGCGCACTGACCTTTCGCGGGCAAGAGTGCCCGCGTAACACGTACTTTGTCTCCGCCAGGAGGCTGCCGATGACTTCCGCTGTTCGAACTCCCGCCGTCGCGGGCAGGTTTTATCCGGGCCGCGCCGAAGAATTGCTGCGCGAAATTCACGAATACACTTCTTCTTTCAACACTACGGGCAAGACTCCCTCTGGCGCCGGTCGCATGGCCGCCATCGGGTGCGTCGCTCCCCATGCGGGATACCACTACTCGGGCGCGGTTGCGGGCGCTGTGTATTCGCGCTTGGAAATCCCCGCGCGCTGCGTCGTCCTCTGCCCCAACCACACCGGCAAGGGAACGGCGCTTGCGGTCATGGCCAACACCACCTGGCAGACTCCGCTGGGCAAGGTGGCTGCGGACGCGGATTTGGCGGCTCGCTTGCTGCGCCGCTTCCCCGCGCTCGAAGAAGACAGCGCCGCGCACCGCGCCGAACACGCCATTGAAGTCCAGCTACCTTTCTTGCAGGTGCGCCAGCCGGAATTGAATATCGTTCCGATCGTCGTCGGCACCAGCGACTTCAATGTGCTGCGCGGGCTGGGCGAAGCGCTGGCGGATGTAATTGCCGGGCGTCAGGGAGAAGATCGAGAGAAGGTCCAACGAGAGGATCGCAGAAGGAAAGTCCTCATCGTCGCCTCCAGCGACATGAACCACTACGAGTCCGATGCGATCACTCGCGTCAAAGACCACAAAGCCATCGAACGCGTGTTGGCCATGGATGCGCGCGGCCTCTGGGAAGTGGTAATCAGGGAACACATCACCATGTGCGGATTCGGGCCAACGATTGTCATGCTCACGGCGGCAAAGCTTCTGGGAGCCACTTCGGCCACGCTGATTCAATACGCAACTTCGGGCGACATTTCCGGCGATTACGAGGCGGTAGTGGGGTACGCTGGAATTATTGTGGCGTAGAAGTGAAGTCCTGTAGAAACGCAGCTTGCCGCGTCTCAGCTCGAAGCAGCGCAGAGACGCGGCAAGCCCCGTCTCTACAAGCGAAAAATCCCGGCGCATTAACTATCAGTGCGCGCCGGCCCGCTCCAGTAATCGTTGGGCGCGGGCGCGGGTCACATTGATCACGGAGGGGTCGGCGGCAATCCCATCGAGGATCGGCTGGATCGCCGTGATATCCGCTAGTTGATTGGCGAGCGCCATCCCCTCCATGCGCTTGAGTTCTTCGTCGAGCGCTAATTTCTGGTAGCGGCGATCGTACTCGAGGCGATGTCCGAATTCGAGCGTGGCCGCAAGACCCTGCATCAGGACGGTCAGTTCCTCGACGGCGGGATCCGAGGAGTAGTTGTAAGTGGACTCGCCACTGCGCCGCGCATCTTTATAGACGAGCGTCTTCTTTCCCGTATAGGCGAGGTTCTTGCGATGGGAGTCGGCGTCCTTTTGGAAATAGCCGGCCTTCGCCGCAAGAGCGAAGATTCTTTGCCGCGTTTCCACGGCTACGGTGAAGTCAAAATCGAAGCTGTCGTTGTCGTGAGAATCGCTCTCATCGGAATCGGCGGACAGGCGCCCGCTCGACTGGTAGTGAGCCGGGCCCTCGGAGGGAACGCGGATCGAATAGTGCTGCGGCTGGGAGGCGGGGAAATCGAGGGTAAAGGCGACCACGGCCGGGTCTTTATCTTGAATTTGAGTCCTTGTTTGCGAACAGGCGAGGATCGAAGAGAAGACTGCCGCGGAAAAAAAGACGATCAGGCACACGGTCTGAAATGGACGGGGCATGGGCCGCCATAATAATTGGGTACGGCGGCCTGGAGTGTCAAGAGTAAGGCGGGTTCTGGTGTAGCGTCCCGAAATTCGCAACCCAATTTGGCATGTCGTCACCCGCCTACGTCTCGTTGATTTTCTTGATTCCCCCTCCCTCGTGTTTAGATATTGTGTTTAGATAGTACTCTGATGAAATATTGCCGGTTCCAACTCGACCGTACCGCCCATTACGGATTAGTCGAGTCTGTCGCGGGCCACGACGAAATCACTCGCCTGCTCCTCCAGGCACCGCAGACTAGCGAGGGCGACGTGGAGGGCCTTCCCAGCCGGCGCATGGATCGCATCCCGCTGGAGCAGGCATCGCTGCTGGCGCCGGTGCGTCCTTCGAAGATCGTCTGTGTCGGCCGCAACTATCGCGAGCACGCCGCCGAACTCGGCCACGAAGTTCCGCGAGAGCCGCTCTTATTTCTTAAACCGCCTTCGTCGCTGCTGCCGCCGGGTGGAACGATTCTGCGGCCCAAAGTTTCCGAGCGCACCGACTATGAGGGCGAACTGGGAGTCGTAATCGCGCGGCGTTGCCAGGAGCTCACCGAGGACGACGACGTGGGTCCCTTCATCCTCGGCTACACCTGCGTCAATGATTTCACCGCCCGCGATCTGCAAGAGAGAGACGGTCAGTGGACCCGCGCCAAAGGTTTCGATACCTTTTGCCCGGTCGGGCCCGTGGTCGCCGACGGCCTCGATCCCTGGATCGGCGTCCAGGTCGAAACTCGCGTCAATGGCGAGGTGCGGCAGTCCGGCAACACGCGCGATTTTATTTTTCCGCTCGACGTTGTTATCCGTTACATTTCGCAAATCATGACTCTCGAACCCGGCGACCTGATCGCCACCGGCACGCCCAAGGGCGTGGGATCGGCAGTCGCCGGCGATGTCATCGAAATTTCCATCGAAGGCATCGGCCAGTTGCGCAATCCCGTCGCTGACCAACCCTAGCGGCGGAGGCCCCGAACGCGCAGACCAAACTCGCAAATTACGCAATCGCCCGATCCGGGTTAGAATCTTGACGCAATGGAAAAGAACAAGCTCTACTACGGCGACAATCTCGAGGTCTTGCGCCAGCACATCAAGGACGAGTCGGTGGATCTCATCTACCTCGATCCGCCCTTCAACAGCCGCCAAGATTACAACGTGCTTTTTGCCGAGAAAAGCGGCGAGCGTTCCGCCTCGCAGATCATGGCCTTCGAGGATACATGGGAGTGGAACACGGACGCGCAGCAAGCCTACGAGGAGATCGTCGAGCGCGGCGGGCGGATCTCAGACGCGATGCGCGCCTTTAAGACTTTTCTCGGCCACAGCGACATGATGGCTTACCTCGCCATGATGGCTCCGCGCCTGATCGAGATGAAGCGAGTACTAAAAGTTACAGGATCGATTTATCTACACTGCGATCCGACGGCCAGCCATTATTTGAAGATGTTGATGGACGGCGTATTCGGGCCACAGTATTTCCGCAATGAGATAATTTGGCGGCGAACTACCAGCCATATGGGTGCGCAGCGCTGCGGAAATGTCCATGACACGCTGCTCTACTTTGCAAAAGGAGATTCATCAATATGGAATAGTGTTTACCAAAAGTACGACGAGGAGTACGTACAGCAGTACTATCGGTACGAAGATGAGAAAGGCCGCAAGTTCATGTCCGGAGATCTCACGGGGGCCGGACGAGGGCCATCCCGGACTTTCAGTGATCGCGGAACAATCAAGCCTCCGACCAATCGGCATTGGATGTTTGACCAAAAAGGCATTGACCGCGCCCTTAAAGATGGCCGGATTTACTGGACAAAGAATGGCGTCCCGAGGTTGAAGTTCTACCTTGATGAATCAGAGGGTATGCCTCTACAGGACGTATGGAACGACGTTCAAGCTTTACGATCTTGGCACGACGAGCGCCTCGGCTACCCCACCCAAAAGCCCGAGACCCTTCTCGAACGCATCATCAAAGCCAGCTCCAACGAAGGCGACGTTGTGCTCGATCCCTTCTGCGGTTGCGGTACCGCGATTTCCGTCGCGCAGCGCCTCAACCGCCGCTGGATTGGGATCGACATCACCCACCTCGCGATTGGCCTTATCAAGAAACGACTCGACGATGCTTTTGGCGCGTCCGTTCGCAAGACTTATGAGGTCATCGGCGAGCCCGTCGATTTAACGGGCGCGCAACGGCTCGCGCAGGACGACCCTTATCAGTTCCAATGGTGGGCGCTAAGCCTCGTCGGTGCGCGGCCTACGGAGCAGAAGAAGGGCGCGGACCGCGGCATTGACGGCCGACTCTATTTTCACGACGAGAACGGCGGCGAGCGCAAGACGAAGCAAATCATTTTCTCCGTGAAAGCCGGACATGTGCAGTCCGCGTATGTGCGCGACCTGCGCGGCGTTATTGAGCGCGAAGATGCGCAGATCGGAGTGCTGATCTGCATGGAAGCGCCCACCAAGCCCATGCTAAAAGAGGCTGCCGAAGCCGGTTTTTACAGGCCTCCCGGAATTACGGACCGTTATCCGCGCATTCAGATTCTTACCATCGAAGACCTGTTCGCGGACAAGAGTGTGGCGTACCCGCGGCTGTTGGAAGTGACCTTCAAGAAAGCGCCCAAAGCGAGGGCGGCGGCGGAGAAGAAGGGCGAGTTGCCGTTCGCACAGCTCGACGAGGAAGAGACGGATTGAGACTGAGTGCTGCGGAATTCCACCCTTGATCTAGGACGTCATGAGTACCCGGCCATAGCCGTCAGCTCGCAGTTCTCAGAAAAGTAACTTTTGCATTCTCCGTTCGCCACTGCTGAGTGTTGGCTAGCCATTACACACCTTTGGGATGATGCCAAGTTTTCCTCATTACCGACGTTTTTCCCCAGGAAGCTTGCACCCCGATCTGTGCATCTAACCGTCTATAATTGAGTACCAGTTTCTTGGGGCGCTCGATCGCCCGATCGAAAGGCTAAGACTCAGGCTCAAGAACTTAGAGAGCGAAGATCAAAATTATGTCGACGAAGTTGAAGGTCACCGTCATTGCCAGTTCGCTGGCCATTCTGTTGTTTACCCTCGTGGGCGGTTATGTCCATGTGCGCGCATCGTCGAATGACGGCGCGTATCGCCAGTTGTCGGTGTACGGCGAAGTGCTGTCGAAAATACGCCTGGAATACGTGGAAGAGCCCAATATAGCCGGCGTTACCGACGGCGCGCTGCACGGCCTGCTGGAGTCGCTGGACGCGAACTCCAGCTACTTGTCGGCGGACGAGTACAAGCGCTACAAGCAGGCGATGAAGAGCGACGATAAGGCGGACATCGGCGCCGCGATCTCGAAGCGCGCCGGTTACGCCGCCGTAGTCGCGGTGGTTCCCGGGGGGCCGGCGGACAAGGCCGGGGTGGAGAACTACGACTTCATCGAGTCGATCGAGGGCAAGAGCACGCACGAGATGTCTCTGGCGGAGATTCGCAGCCTGCTGTCGGGGGCGGTCGGGACGACGGTCAATGTGTCTATAGTACGGCCACGGAAAGCGGAACCGCAGAAGATTGCGATCACGCGCGACGTGGTTGTTATTCCGCCCGCCAGCGAAAAGATGCTCGCGGACAACGTCGGTTACATCAAGGCAGACGCGTTGCCCGAAGGCAAGGCTGAGGAGATCGCCGGCAAAATCCGCGACGCGCAGAAGCAGGGAGCGAAGAAGCTGGTGCTCGATCTGCGCAACTGCGCCAGTGGCGCGGAGTCTGAGGGCGTCGCCACGGCCAATCTTTTCCTCGATCATGGCACCATCGCGTATTTGCAGGGACAGAAGTATCCGCGGCAGGCGTTCAACGCCGATCCCGCCAAGGACATCACGAAGCTTCCCGTGGCCGTGCTGGTGAATCGCGGTACGGCCGGCCCGGCGGAGATTGTGGCCGCCGCGATCCTCGAGAACGCGCGCGGCGATGTGGTTGGAGATAAGACGTTTGGCGACGGCTCGGTGCAAAAACTGATCGAGATGCCGGACAACTCCGCGCTGATTCTATCGATCGCGAAATATTACTCGCCGGGAGGAAAAGCGATCCAGGATGTGTCGGTCACGCCGAACGTGCTGGCCGCCGACGCCGCGGAAGACGACGGCGATTTGCTCGACGAAGATCAGACAGTGGTTCCCGAGGAAAAGAAAGAAGTGAAACCGAAGAGCCAGGTGGACGACCAACTCAACAAGGCGCTGGAAGTGCTGAAGAACCGGGATGCGAAGAGTTAGAGGATTCAGGGTCGCCAGGTTTCAGAGTTTCAAGGTGAAGGCCGCTCGAATAGAGCGGCCTTTTGTTTGGGATTCTGTGATTGTCTTGAATCTGTAGATTAACGAAAAGACCCGCCCAAGCGGAGCTTGGACAGGGCACCCGGTACCCGGCAATGTTTAGCAAGTCATTGTGGTATTAAAGAGAACAGATTTCGCGAACATCTTTATGCAGTGATGGAGGCTACCACTAATGCCAGCAAACAAAGAGTTTGAAGATGTACTACGGGAGTGCGCCACGGAGGAGGCTTATCGTAAAGCGTGTAAGGAAGTCACCGATGGCAGCGAGTTTGATCCAGATGCCCTTGAGCCTTTATGGACGGAACTCCGTACGAAACGAGGCAGGTACCTATTACGGAGTGACTTGGACAGGATTTTTGAGGAGGGCAAGACCGTCTATGGCTACTACTGGCGGTGGTCGAAGTTGAATGCGTGGAAGGATACCGCGATCTCTTTGCACGAATCTCAGCGTCAAAATAGTGGCTGGAAGGAAAGCATTGTGCAAAAACTCCACAGCCATCTAAGGAGAATGGATATTCTATCCGTGATCTTAAGCTGCGTCTATCCAGAGGACTTCGCGGTCTACAGTCCACCGATCATGACGATTCTTCAGGTTTCGCCATGTCGCCCATTACAACACTACCTGAGATATTGCGAAGAGTTACGGGAATGGGGACGCCACTTTCTCGACGCGGAGAGCGTCCGCAAGGCAGACCGGGCACTTTGGGTCTTCTACCAGAGGGCTTATGCCTCAGACGTCAAGACCCACTTGATTTACCGCAAAGCATACGATGACGATTACTGGATTCGGAAGCGACACGCGATAACGATGCTTGAGTCCTGTTTCTCTGGACGCCCAGCACTGAAACAAGCACAGTTCTTGCTGGATATTGATCTTTATCTGGCTGCTACCATCGCAGGTTGCGAGTTTGAAGCCCGGTTAAGAGACTTGGTTCCCGAGGCAAGGAAACGTAGACTGCCCCACGAGGGTTTATGGAGCGTAATTGAGAACCTGGCCGCGAACTGCGGATATGCTAATAAGAAGAGTCTGTTTCACGAAATTCGCGAACTACGGAACATGGCGATACACCGCACTCCGGAGTTGACCGACAAAAAGGTTAGGATGATGATTGCGGAAACGTACTTGATCCCACAGCGGGTTAGATAGGCAGCGTGAATCGCGAGCGAAGGATGCCTGCTGTGCGGCCGGTCGCCCGCAAAGAAGGCCGATGATTTTGTGACTACGGACACGAATGGCCTGCACTCACAGGAGGAAACAATTCGGGAACCTGGGCTGTGGAACACGAACTACGCAGGCGAGGAATATGCTCCGGGATTCTTGGACGTGCTCGAAGGGTGCGTTGGTGGGACAAGGTGATTGAATCAGGCTACTGAGTCTTCACCGGCATTCTTTTTAGTTGGCATTTGGTTCCGTGTTCGATTAGTTCGTCGCAATCGGTCCGGTGAGGAAATATCTTACTGCACGTGCGGCATTGGAATTTCCAAGTCCCTGCCTCTGGCGTCATCACTGCGAAGTGTTCGGTGAGGATTCGGTATCTCTCAAGGATTTCTTCGCCCGAAAAAAACAGCCGTCGGCTGGTTTGATATGGGTGTTCCTGCCGCGCCTTGTGCACTTCCGCGTGAGCCAGCAAACTGAAGGCGCTCCCAGAATTCTCGAATTGCTTCCAGCAAACCTTACAAATGAAAGCGACTATGCTCTGCGTTGTGGGAGTCGTATCGTACACGATCTCGAAGTAATCCCGAATCCAAGGATCATTGTCAAGAATGAGTTGGGGTTTAAATTGCATTCTGGAAATTGTACGACGTAAAGATGCAGATGGGATAACATTGAAACTCTGAGACCTTGAAACTCTGAAACTTTGAACCCTGCGCTTTGAAAATCATCTATCGACATCTTCCGGCGGTGGAAATTGGCGGACTCAAGCTGGTGGGGCGCGTCTTCTTCGGACTGCTCGTCCTGCTTGCCGCCGCAGTGGGCGCGGCCTCTGGGCTGCTGCTGGTCTACTCGACCGACTTGCCGCAGATTGAAGAACTGGAACACTACCGCCCCATCTCGGTCACCGAACTGTATGACGGACAGGGCAGAGTCATTGGTACGTTTGCGCTCCAGCGCCGCGTCATTGCCGCTTATGACGATTACCCGGAAGTTTTGCGCAACGCACTGGTCTCGATTGAAGACAAGGATTTTTACCGGCACTCGGGCATCAACGTTTGGCGCATCGTAGGCGCGGCCTATCGCGATATTGAATCGGGCGGGAAAGTGCAGGGAGCGTCGACGCTCACCATGCAACTTGCGCGCAATTTGTTTCTTTCTCCCGACCGCTCGTTTTATCGCAAGGTGCAGGAGGCGTTGCTCGCCATCCAGATGGAGCGGCGCTTCACCAAGCCGCAGATTTTTACGCTCTACGCCAACCAGATATTTTTGGGCCACGGCGCTTACGGCTATGAGGCCGCGTCGGAATACTATTTCAGCAAACCGGCAAAGAAACTGACGCTGGAAGAAGCCGCGCTGCTGGCGGGACTCCCCAAGGCCCCGCAATATTATTCCCCGATCAATCATCCCGAGCGCGCAATCAAGCGGCGCAACCTGGTGCTCAACGCCATGCTCGAGGATGGCAAGATCACGGCGGCGCAGGCTGCCGAGGCCAAGGGCAAGCCCATCGCGCTCGACTTGCAGAAAGACCCGAATTCCCTGGCTCCGCATTACGTGGAGGAAATCCGGCGCTATCTGGAAGCGAAATATGGCAGCGACCAGGTCCATGAAGGCGGCCTGCGGGTCTATACGTCGCTCGATATGGACCTACAGAAAGCGGCGCGGCAGGCGCTGCTCGACGGGCTCGCCGCCTACGAGCGCCGACATGGCTGGCACGCGAAACTCGCGAACGTAATTTTGCTCGGCCAAAAGCTCGACAAATACGAAGATCCGGATTGGGATGAGGAAGCCGAAGCCGGCGGATACATGCACGCGCTGGTCACGCAAGTCTCGGCGGGTGCGGCGGAAATCCGCTTCGGGCAGCACAAAGCGACGCTCTCGCAGGCCGACGTGGCTTGGACGAAGCTCAAGCTTTTCGACTTGCTCAGTGCCGGCGATATCGTCTACGTCAAAGTGCTCGCGCTCGATGCGAGCGGAAAAGCGCGCGTCAGTTTGGAACAGGATACAGGGGCCGAAGGAGCGCTCGTTGCCATCGACAACGCGACTGGAGGGATCAAGGCCATGGTCGGCGGCCGCGATTTCAATCTCTCGAAGTTCAACCGCGCCACCCAGGCCTTGCGCCAGGTTGGTTCGTCGTTCAAACCGTATGTCTATACCGCCGCGATCGACCAGGGCGCCAGCCCCGACGACACGATTCTGGATGCGCCGGTAACTTTCCAAACTGTTTCCGGCCCTTATTCGCCGCACAATTACGATGAGAAATTCGAGGGCACGATCACGCTGCGGCGGGCGCTCGCGCAGTCCAGAAACATTCCCGCGCTCAAGCTCGCCGACCGCATCGGCATCAAAACGGTGATCGACTACGCGCACCGATTCGGCATTACGTCGAACATTCCCGCCTATCTTCCGGTGGCGCTGGGCTCGGCCGAGATCACGCCGCTGGAGCAGACTTCGGCCTTCAGCGTGTTTCCGAACGACGGCGTGCGCGTCGCTCCGCATTACATCACGCGGGTAACCGATTACGACGGCCGCGTTCTGGAAGAGGATTTTTCCGACATCAAAGATGCGGTCGGTTCGCGCACCGCGCGCGTCATGACCTCGATGCTGCGCGAGGTGGTGCTGCATGGCACCGCGATTGCCGCCGCCAGAATGCCTTATCCGCTGGCCGGGAAGACCGGAACGACCAACGATTTCACCGACGCCTGGTTCGTCGGCTTTTCTCCGTCGCTCACCTGCGGCGTGTGGATTGGCTACGACGAGAAAAAATCCCTCGGCGAAAAAGAGACCGGAGCCCGCGCCGCTCTGCCCATCTGGATGCAGTTCATGAACACTGCGCTGGCGGGCAAAGAGCCGGGAGAATTTCAGCCTGTGTCCGTGCCAGCGAACACGCCCGTCGCGCAGAAAAAAGTCGATACTCCCGATGTCGCGCCCGGCGACGGCGAATTGCACTAAGGGTGGCGCGTTGGATTCCTGTAGAGACGCGGCTTGCCGCGTCTCACTCATTGCCACACAAGCTTCCGCAGCAGTCGCCCAACCCGCACAATTCGATAAAGAGGAAACATCGCTTCCGGCAATCGCACAGCCGCGATATCTCCCACACCCGGCGTCCAGAGCAGACGCCACAGATATCGCCAGCGGTCGCAGCTCCGCTCGCGCAGTTTCAGGACCAGGCGGAAGTATTCGGTAGATTCGAAATCATAAGCCACGCCGCGAGCGAGCCGCCCTGCGAATTCCGCGCCCAGAGCGGGCACCCGAGGATCGGATGCAATCATTTCATCCGCGGGCTTCGGAAGCTCCGCATGAAGCGCGTTCTTCACCAGCCAGAAACTTACTCCGAGAATGCGCGCGATCCCCATCGTGCGCGCCTGGGAGAACGCCCGCGCGTAGTCGATAGCCTGGTTTTCGGATTGAGTCCGCAAAGTCTCGGCGATGTCCGCCAGCCAGATCAGACGCGTCCAAAGATGCTTGGCGGCATGCAGGCAAAGCACGAGCAGTGAATCTTCGGGAGCGAGGCACGGCACATCGCAGCCGCCGACGGCCGCGCGGCCGGCGCGCGAGAGCAGTCCCTTGACTTTGAGATCGACCGCATAGAAACGCGGCAGCAACGCCCATTGCAATTCGACCAGGTTCCGTCCCGCCGCGCCGTCAAACGCGCGTTCGTAGCCTGTACGCAGCCAGAATTTTTCGACGGCGGCAGTGAGCTCCGCGGAAGGGCGATATCCGATTTCAGCCAAGGCCAGCTTCGCTCGCTCGAAATCGGCGGGAGAAATCAGGAAATCGAGATCGGAATAATTTCGCAAGCCGAGATCGCCGTAAGCCGATTGCGCCAGCGCTGGGCCTTTGAACGGGACCGCCCGCAACTGCCGGCGCTTGAAGTGCTGCATGATGCGCGCTAGTTCGGCGGCGAACCACATGCTGCGCCGCAGGTTCGCGTCGTACGCGGACCGCAGTAAAGTTTCGATTTCCGGTGGAAGCGCGCGAACGTGGTGCATCAAGTTGCGGGCGGCAAGGGGAAGAACTCCATGGTATTCAGCCAGACGAAAAAATTCGCTCCAATCGAGAGTCGAGAGACCCCAATTCCCGATGCGCTCGATCCTCTCCGAAGTTATCTCCGCTCCGGCCAGCACGCATAGGAGATCGAATTCGCCCGCTCTCTGCGGCGCGGCGCTCGATGCGGAAGATGGAGGCAAGAGTTCGGTCATGCGGATTCCGGCAAATAGATAAGCAGCCTTAAGGCAATATTAATAAGACCGCGAATCGCCACTATAATACAGAGTCTTCGGTGTGCGGCTGAAACTTCGCGGGCAATTGGCTGTTTGGGGTTCGGCGTTCGCACTTTGTCGTTGCACTTTCATGGACCGAGTCGTCTTCGAATCCGTTCGCAAGATTTTTCGCCATCGTCCCGCTCTGTTCAATTGGCTGGGGCGGGAGCGGGGCGGCGAAACCGTGGCCTTGCAAGACGTTTCTTTTTCAGCGGCGTGCGCGGAGGTTTTGGTGCTGTTGGGCCCGAACGGCAGCGGAAAAACTACGGCGCTCAAGCTGATCTCGACCATGCTCTTGCCCGATGCGGGATCGGTGCTGGTCGGCGGTTTCGATGCACGGCGCGACGCCGGCAAAGTGCGGCGGCAAGTTGGCATCGCCATTGCGGCGGAGCGCTCGTTCTTTGCGCGTCTCTCGGCGCGCGAGAACCTCGATTTTTTTGCCAGCCTCGACGAAGTTCCGCGCGGCGAGCGGGCGCGGAGGATCCAAGAAGTTCTTCGCGATACCGGTCTCGAAGAGCAGGCCGATACACTGGTCATGAAGTTTTCCAGCGGCATGTATCAGCGCCTGGGAATTGCGCGCGCGCTGGTCAAGCGTCCCAGCGTGCTCTTGCTCGACGAACCAACGCGCAGCCTGGACGCGGCCACCACGGCGCACTTTTGGGCCACAATCCGCGGTTTGGCGCGGCAAGAGACGACGGTCTTGCTCGCCACCCACAACTTCGCGGAAGCGGCCGCGGTCGCGGACAGGCTGCTGCTGCTGCATCGCGGCGAACTGCTCGCCAATCGCCCGCTGGGCGACGGCGAAAACGCGGAGACGCTGCGGTCTTTTTATTTTCGGATGACGGGCGAAATCGACGAGATGGATTTGTAATTGGCGATTTGTAATTTGAAATTGTTTGTTGGAATTTTTCGCTCGGTGTGCGCGGGATTGCAATTGCAAATTACAAATCGCAAATTGTAAATGTTCTTATGACTTCGACACTCGACAAGCTTCGCGCCATCTTGTGGCGGGATTTACTCACGGCCGTCCGCCATCGCAGCGGATTCGTCGTGACGATGGCCGGAGTGTTCACGGAACTGGCGGCGTTTTATTTTTTATCGCGCGCCATCGGTCCCGGTTTTCGGCCCAGCGGCATCGAGTACTTTCCGTTTCTAATGGTGGGTACGGGCGTCTACACTTTTTTTGTGATGAGCGCGCAAGCCTTCCTGAGCGCGGTGCAGGAAGCGCAGCAGACGGGGACTTTGGAAGTGCTCATGACGACCTCGACCGCCCCGGCTGAGTTGGTCGTCCTTAGTTCGATTTCCGCCTTCGCCGGAAACATGGTCAATCTGCTGGTTTATCTTTTCGCCGGAGTCGCGATTTTTCGGGCTGCGATCCACGCCAATTTTTTGTCGTGCGCGCTGGTCATGATTCTTTCTTTGGCGATCGCCCTGGCGCTGGGAATCGCGGCGGCCACGCTTCAGGTTGCGTTCCAAAAAGGCTCGGCGATGCTATGGCTGCTCGGTTCCGGGCTGTGGTTTTTGAGCGGAGCCATGTTTCCGGTCCAGAGCCTGCCGCGGCCGCTTGAGCTTCTTTCGCGCGCGGTCCCTCTCACTTACGCTATCGACGGAATGCGCCGGGCGCTGCTGGAGGGTCAACCGATCAAGGCGATGGCTCCGACCCTGGCTGCCCTGGCCGGGTTTGGCGCGGTCATGTTGCCGCTCGCGCTCGCCGGCCTGGCGCTCAGTTTGCGGCGGGCGCGGCAGAATGGAACGCTATCGTTCTATTGAGTACCTTGATTCACCTACCTCGTTGTGCCACCGGCTCATTACTGGCAGCGGTGAAATTCGTGTAGTACACTGCCTTTACTCCGATCAAAACTGGGGGACAAGGCAGATTTTTTGTTCCGCTTCCCTATGCCAGTTCTCGCACAAAACTTCGTGACGATGAAAAGCGACGCTAGCGCAATGCGTTCAGCGTTGGTAGCGGACGTTTTGCGTGGAAATGGCCATTTGCGTCAGAGCGTGCGCCTGCGCGTTCATGGAGAAAGCATGCTGCCCGCTCTTTGGCCGGGCGATGTGGTCGAGATCGAAAGCTGCTCGCTCGAAGACATCCAGCCCGGCGAGATCGTGCTGGCGCTGCGCGATGGCCGCCTCTTTCTGCATCGCCTCGTCCAACGTAACTTCGCCGCTTCCGGCGAACCAGACGGCTTCGTGCTGCGCGGCGATTCCGTACCTGTGCCCGATCCTCTGTTCCCCGCCGAAGCGCTGCTGGGACGTTTGGTGCGCCGCGCCGGCGAAGGGCGCGGCGACTCTGGGTTTAGCGCGAAGTGGTCTCGTGTACTGGGGATGATCTTTTGTTATTGCGACGTGGCTCGGCGTATTGCGCTGAAGCTTCACAGCCGGAAGGCGCCAGTGCGCGATTTGCAAAATTCTGAAAGCATTGTAGAGGCGGGAGACTTGTGATGGCGGCGGCCCGAAAAGTCGCATGCGTCGAAATCGGAGGGGTCCCGATCGCTCTCGCCACCGACGATGCGCATTTTTTCGAACTGCTGCGGCAGCGCTATGAAGGGTTTCTAAGTTCTTCGCGTCCCGAGTTCGAGCTTGAGTTCGATCTCGCGGAGGGAGGAGCGGTTTCCGATGACGACGTTCACGTCTACTGCGAAGGCAACAACAACAAAAATAAAGACTGGCTCATCGAGCGCGGAGACTTTCGTGCGCGCTGGGACCCGCGCACCGGGCGCGGCCGCGTGCGGCAAAATGCCAATCCGTATTCTCTCGATTCCGTGCTGCGTATTCTGCACAGCTTGATTCTTGCCGAGCGCGGAGGGTTCTTGCTGCACTCGGCTAGCGCGATTTGCGATGGCTGGGCCTATTTGTTCTCGGGTGTATCGGGCGCGGGCAAAACCACGATGACGCGGCTGGCCCCAGCGGACATCACTCTGCTCACCGATGAAATTTCCTACGTGCGCCCGAACGCCAACGGCTACGCGGCATTTGGCACGCCTTTCGCCGGAGAGCTGGCCAGACCCGGCGAGAACTGCTCGGCTCCGGTCTCGGCTCTTTTTTTTCTGGAACAAGGGTTGGAGAACCGCGTCGACGAATTGCCGTTAGCGGAAGCCGCCCGGCGACTGATGCGCAATATTCTTTTTTTCGCCGAGGACCAGGGGCTGGTGGAGAAGCTTTTCGCCACGGCCTGCGATTTCGCCGCCAGGGTTCCCATTCGCCGTTTGACGTTCTATCCTGATGCCAGAGTGTGGGACCTGGTGCGAGATTTCGACCGCAACTCCGCACGCAACTTAGCTAGCAACTCTGCTGGCAACTCCGAGGGGGCGCCCGAACATGCCTGAGCATTGTATTTACATTGCGCGCAGTTCCGCCATTGCCGCCCGCGCGCTGGCTGGCGAAATGATGGTGATGAACTCGGCCGATTCGACGTTCTATACGCTGAACGAGGTCGCTACCGCCATCTTTCAGGCTGCCGACGGCCATACGCCTCTGCGGGAAATTGTGCGCGACAAGATCTGCGGGCAATTTGACATCGATCTCGAAAAGGCCCAGGCGGACGCCGAGCAGTTCGTCGCCGAACTTTCGAGCCACGGAATTCTTGTCGTTTCCGACCACCCATCCGACCATCCATCCGACCAACCTCAGGCGCCGGAGAATTCCCGATGAGCCTGATGAGCGAAGTGGGCCAGAAGGCGTTTGACCTGGGCGTGCCGCTCGCCGTGCACATGGACGTCACGTATCGCTGCAACGAGCGCTGCGTGCATTGTTATCTCGACCACGACAACCACGGCGAGATGACGACCGCCGAAATCAAGGGCGCGCTCGATCAACTGGCCGAGGCCGGCGTTTTCTTTCTCACCTTCAGCGGCGGCGAGGTCTTCCTGCGCCGCGATTTCTTTGAGATCGTCGAACACGCGCGGCGCCTCATGTTCAGCGTCAAGATCAAGACCAACGCCGCGATGATCCACGAAAAGGAAGCGCGGAGAATTCGCGAACTGGACGTGGACACGGTCCAGATCAGCCTCTACTCGCATCGGCCCGAAGTCCACGATGCCATCACCAAGCTGCCGCACTCGTTCGAACGCACCATCAAAGCCATTCGCTTCTTGCGCGAGCAAGGGCTGCGCGTAACCATCGCCAATGTATTGATGACGGTGAATCTTACCGATCGGAGCGGCGTGCAAAAACTTGCCGCCGAACTCGGCGCGCAATACACGCTCGACCCCACGATCACGCCCATGATGGACGGCGGCACGTCCGTTCTCGCGCTGCGCATTCCGGGAGAAGAACTGCCGGAAATTTTCCGCAATCCCGCTCTGACCGGCAGCCAGGAAGAGTTCTGCGCGCCTCCCCAGCCGCCTTCGGAAGCGGACCTTGAGGGTTACTCGTGCAGCGCGGGCCATTCCTTCTGCTACATCTCGCCCTATGGCGATGTGTTTCCCTGCGTGCAGTTTCCGCTTCCCACGGGAAATATCCGTCGGCAAAAGTTTTTGGATATCTGGCATCTGTCGCCACAGATGAAGGAAGTCCGCTCCATCCAGGCGAAAGACTTGACCGTCTGCTCGTCGTGCTCGCACGTCGCCAGTTGCTCACGCTGTCCGGGGTTGGCCTATGTGGAAGGAAATATGCGGGGCCCATCGACCGCGGATTGCGAGAAATCTTTCTACCGGACGGGTGTGGCGACGGCAAACATGCTGCGGCAAGGGCTGTCGAAACCACGCGCTTTGTCGGGCAAAGCGGCGTCGGGCAACGCCGCGCCGCTGGTCCAGATTCGACCGCTCGCCGTCCCGGCATAATACTTGCCCGTGGATCGCCGGGCGTCTACCTCCTTTTCTCAACTAAGATCTTGACCGCCTGCCCCCCCCCCAGAGTTATATTTCTGCTATAAGTCTTTTTCGGGCCGTACCCTTATCACGGTTTTTCAATCAGGACGACACCCAGCCAATTTGGCCGGGGTGAAAAGTCGTTTTTTCAGGGCGACAGTTGATTGTATGCAATTTCAGAGGAGGAGGAATTTGCGATGAAAACGTTGATGAAAACGCTTTTGAGGATTTGCCAGTTTGGAGTAGTGCTGGCGTTATTGTTTCTCTCTGTCAGGGAAGTCGCGTTTGCGAAAGAAGGTGGTGTGATGGTTCCCAGAACCGTACAACTTTCGCCATCGCATCCCGACAATCCAGTCAAAATTGTCAAAGTGATGCTGGACGGCGTGGAGGTCAAACCCGGCGTGCTAGCCTGGCCTACCGACAAGCCTGGCGTGCCTTTCCAGGCTAATAACGAGTGGTTCAATCATCTCACGATTGTATTGAAAAACATTTCGGCAAAAAAAATCGTCTGCGGCACCATTCATGCATCTTTTTCCGAGACCGGGGATGGAACGCAAGTGCATCCCACGATCGATGAGCAAAGCTCGATTGGCAACTTGCCTGAGCATGGAATGTATTCAGGTCTGACGGGTACGAGGTTCGACGACGTGTCTCAGCGCGATCCGATCCTGGTCGAACCTGGACAGGAGTTCACCATACCAGTTATCAACCATGACCATTCCGATGGTATCAAGGAAATGATTGAAAGCAGGCAGCCACTCTCCAGCATCACCACTATTAGAGTCGGGATCGCCGCGTTTTATTTCGAAGATGGAACCAGGTGGGCCGGAGATAATTACTATCGACCTGATTACAGCGTTCCTGGGAAATACATCCGTATCTCGCGCAAGGAATTCGACGCCTACAAGGTGATACCCCAATGAGAACTCATTTGAAAACTCGCTATTTGGTGATTTGTTCCGCGTTTCTCATGTTGGTCGCCATGGGAGCGACATCCCAGGTTACCATATGTGAGAATTTTGAAACCGAGATGATAGCGTGCAATGACTCAAACAATAACTGTCCGAGTACTAATTTGGACAATGTAATCATCGGTGACAACGGGTCGGGCTGTCAACACCCCGAGGTGGAAAGCCTGATATGTACCAGTGAATCGAAACCCCCAACCTCATGCCCAAACTCGTACCCAGAAGTTGCGGTAGATAACCCTTACTGCGCGCAATTTTGCGGTTGCGGAGGCGACTGCGGCGGCTATGACCCCTGCGAGATTGATCCGACGGATTCTGCCTGTCACCCAGAAAACCCTGAGATCGCTCATTCCGGTAAGACAGTAGCGCTGAGAGTACCGTATTTGCCGCGGCCAGACTCTGGTGGCGCACCCAGTTTATCTAACGATTTGTTTTATCTAAATAGCCAATTTTATGACGGGCTGGCTTTTGCTTTCCTTCCTGCGAAGAAGCCCATAAGTCAAGCTGGCGTACATTGTGCGTCTCGTCTACATTCAAACCAACCCAATAACCTTGGAGATGAAAATATGAAGATGTCGAAGGTTTTGTTGGCCGCTGTGACCGCGGCACCTATGCTTATAGCACAGCCAACTGCGACGTCGTTCGTGAGCCTTAAGACGACTTCTATAGGCGAGACACCCCTGAAGCAACGGCTCTCGATCCCCCCCGATGGAGGCGTCATGTGCGACGGCGCAGGCAATGTCTATGCCATGCGTAGCGATACAGAAGGATGGAAAGTGCACCGGCTCCCTATTCAGGAAATAACATCCAAGGGCGGATGGGGCACAGAATTTCAAGCTCCGAAGTCTCTATCAGGCTATGCTCTTCGGGGTGGTTTTGTTGGTCATGATGGCCGAGTTTATATGTTAGTTTATACGGGTAAAGATACCTATGTGGTAGAGTTTGCGCCAAACGGCTCGGTGAATGCGCAAACAAAACTGGATATGGATCGTTTCGTCGATATTTGGCATCTGGCGGTTTTCAAATCAGGTGAGTTCTTATTGGTTGGCACAGCCGATAAGGATCGCCGCACGCCATTTACCGCGGTGTATGCCGCTAATGGGAAGCAAATCAAAAAAATCTATGAACCGGAAGATGAAGACGCCTATCGGCAAGGGAAAATAGCACCGGAGCAGCGCACGAGAGTGGACAATAATAATAATTTTGTGTGGGGAGGCGATGTTGCCGCCGGTTCGGATGGGAATGTCTATCTGCTGCGCGGTGGTTATCCTTCCCTGGTTTATGTCATTTCCCCAGCCGGCGAAGTACTTAACAAACTGCGAATTGACACCGGAAACCCAGAATTCATCGCCAATAGCCTCAAGTTTTACGCCGGGCATCTTGCCATTGGATTTGATCGGCAGGCTGGTGATGATCAGATCCCGATCAAGATAATCGACCTTCAGGGAAATTCCGTTGCAGACTATAAAGCCGGAGGGAACTTTAGTGGTGGTGCGCCCATTTTGGCTTGTTACAATTCCGAAGGTATCACCATGCTGCCTTCGTACTCTGAATCCACGTTGTATCTGCTCAAGGCCAAGCTGCCATAGGTTCGGCTTTGATTGCTAACATGATGAAATATAAGGCCACCATCAGCGGTGGCCTTTTTCTTGATCTCACCTACCAAAGCATAGTGCAGTTCAGAGCGCGCTTCCGGCGGCGGCGTTGTGGCTGCGCCTTAGATCGACGATCGCTTCCGCGCTGGCCAACTGCTCGAGGATGCGCTGCAAGCCGGCGCGGATCTCGTGCGTCGCTTCACCGAACTTCAGCGCCGCGCCAATGCCCATGTCCATGCGCACGACTTCGCTTTCAACCGTAACGTTCGTACGTTCGTATGCGAAAGTGAGTTTGAACTGCGCTCCGGGCGGCAGGAGACCGCTGGTTTCGATGTAGCAACCGCCCTGGCTCAGGTTGGTGACGATGCCGACCAAGGTCCCTTCCTGGCCGTTTCCAGAAATTTCCGCGGTGAGCCGTCCGCGCACCCGCGGATAAAGACGGCGGTCCTTCTGCGACGACCGGCTTTGCTTCTGCAGGTACATGCGCTTGTCGGCTTCCGATAATATCTTTTCCGCATCCATCCCGTCTTCCGGATAGACGGCCTTGCCCACGCTGAGCGATAGAATGTCCTCGTTGCAAACGTCCTTTCCCGCTTGTTTGGCCAGTTCCCGCATCTGTTCCGCTTTGCGCGCGGCCGCTTCGGGCGTGAGTCCGGGTGCGATGACCACGAACTCGTCGCCGCCCATGCGCGCAACATAGTCGTACTCGCGGCTGGTCTCCTTGAGGGAGCGCGCAAACAGCCGCAACACGCGGTTCCCTTCCAAGTGTCCAAAGCGGTCGTTGATCTGTTTGAATCCGTCCAGGTCGGTCACCATCACCGTCAGCGTGCCGTCGTCGCGTTTGCAGCGCGCCAGTTCCCGGTCGAGTTGCAGGAAGAGCGAGCGCGCATTGGGCAGGCCGGTGAGGTAATCGGTGACCGCCGAATTCTCCGCCTGCTGATACTTCATCGCGTTCTCGATGGCGAGCGCCATCTTGGAACTGATGGCCAGCAATATGCGCAGGTGGTCGGAAGTGAAAAAATCTTTTTCCACGGTGTACAAAGCAACCACCCCGACCACGCCATGCAAGCCTTCGAGCGGAACGGCGAGCGCCGCGTTCAGCGTGCTGTACTTCGATGGATCGTTGAGATAGCCGGGTTCGACCGAAGGATTGCCATTGAGGATGGGCTTGAGATTTTGCGCGACCCAGCCCGAGAGCCCCTGCCCCATCGGAATGCGCAGCGACGCGAATAGCCGGAAGTTGTCGCCGTTCACGTATTCCGGCACCAGTTCATCGCCATGGCGCACGTAGATGGCAATCGCATCGTAGGGCATGGCCCGGAGCAGCTTCACGGCGAACACGGACAGCGTTTCATCCAGGCTGAGCGATGCTCCCAGGTCCTGACTGAGTTCGAAAAGAGTCTGCGCTTCCTGGCGGGCCGCCGCGATCGAACCGAGAAAACTGTGCTCCGACAATTGCCGTCTGCCCTGCGCCTCGAACCCGGAGGCCGGCCCGACGGCCGGCTCCACGTTCGCGTCTTGGTCTTTGACCTCCGTGGGTAACTTCGGCTTGCCCAAGCTGTCGGTGCGTTGGTGCACCAGTTGCTCAAGCTCCACATATCTTCGCTGTAGCACGGCGACCACTTGCGGGTCAAAAGACTTTCCCGATTCCTCCGCCAGCCGCGCCATCGCTTCATTCAGCGGCAGCGCCCGCCGGTATTGCCGATCGGAAGCGAGCGCGTCCAGATAATCCACCGCCGCCAGGATGCGCGCGCCCATCGGGATCTCGGTCGCGCACAACCCTTGCGGATAGCCAGTCCCGTTGTACTTTTCGTGATGGGCCCGCACGATGGGGACCACTGGATAGGGAAAGCCCACCCGTTCCAGAATTTCCGCTCCCACCAACGGATGCGTCTTCATCTTCTCGAATTCTTCCGGCGTCAGCCGCCCCGGTTTCGAGATGATGTGCTCGGGGACCGCCAGCTTGCCGATGTCATGCAGCAAGGCCGCAGCCTGTAAGGCCTCCATTTCGTCCGGTCCAACTTTGAGTTCCTTCGCCACCTCGACGGCGTACACGCGCACTCTCTGCAAGTGGTCGTGCGTCGTCTGGTCCTTGGCCTCGATGGCCAGCGCCAGCACCTCGATGGTGCGGATGTGCAAGTCGGCCATCTCTTGCACGTGCCGTTTCTCGTCTTCCAGTTTGCCCAGGTAAAGACGGTAGGAACGATAGACGAGATAGACCACCGGCAACATCAGCAACGGCGTCTGCCAGTCGGTGACACCGTGCAGCCAGCTCATCATGCCGGCGATACCGGCGCCCACCAGATAGTAGGGGAAGCTCCAGAAGTAGCAGTCTGTCCAGATCTTGCGTAGCGACCTGCGCTCAGTCAACGAAATGACGGCGGAGACCGGGACGGTATTGGCTACGAAGTAAACGCAAGTCGCCAGAAATAACAGTGTGGAGGAGTTGTTCACCAAGTGGTGCAACCAGAGCTGGTGATACGCGGCGAAGGTCACGGCAATAGCCAGCGCCGTCGAGCAGACGTTGAAGGCGACTTGGATCGGCCTCGGACCGTCGCCTACGCACTGCACGAGCACTGCCGCGCAGCCCAGTGCCATGGCTTCCGCAAAACTCAGTTCCAATACTCCCAGCAGCAGAAACAGGAAGTTCACCGACATCGTCCCGGTAATACCGGGCAGGTTCACCTTGAGCCGCGACGCCGCCAGCGCAATCGCCAGATAGCAGAGAAATTTGAACGGGTCCGCACTCCTGCCGTGCCAGACCGAGAAGGCCAGGGCAGCCGTTCCGCACACCACAACCACGCCCACGAACAAGCGCGGCGCGACGCTCATGTCCCTCCAGGATTGAGGGCGAGTTTGCATTTCGACGAACTCCTAACAAGGAAGCCGGGTTCCAATCCCCTCGGGAAGAGACAGGGGAATACTCATTGATAGCAGGCGCGGGACAGGCGGGAAAGGACTTGGATATTTAGACGTAAACTTTCGTAACCGGGGTCAGTGCCCTCCGTGAGTGCATGGGTGGCGCAGCGCTTTGGCGCTGCGGTAAGTGCATTATTTTGAGTGCGGCTTTACAGGCTGCGGAAAAACTCCGGTTTCGTATCAGTCATCGCTTTAGCGATGACATAAACTCTTTGAAATCAGATGCCCCTTTAGGGGCTGGGGCGCGTAATTCGACTTTTTCCGCAGCCTCCCAGGAGGCCTTGAACTTGCCGCCTCGCCGCATCGTATAACCTGTAGAGCTCGCAGGTTTGACGGAGTGGAATCCTCGGGCCTAACATTCATTAACTCTCTCCCAGGAGCGTTTCCCGGAATGATCGGCCAAAGCGTCTCGCACTACAGGGTCCTTTCGCAGCTTGGTGGCGGAGGTATGGGCGTGGTGTACGAAGCCGAGGACATCAACCTGGGCCGCCACGTCGCGCTCAAATTTCTGCCTCCCGAGACGGAAAAAGATGCGCTGGCGCTCGACCGGTTTCAGCGGGAAGCGCGCGCGGCCTCGGCGCTGAACCATCCGAATATCTGCACTATTTATGAGGTTGGCGAGGACGGCGGACGCCACTTCATCGCCATGGAGTTGCTGGAAGGCGAGACGCTCAAGAACCGCATCCACGGCCTGGCCGTCCACGGTCAAACCATGGAACTCGAGCAATTGCTCGATCTGGGCGCGCAGATCGCCGACGCGCTCGACGCCGCTCATGCCAAGGGAATCGTCCACCGCGATATCAAGCCCGCCAACATTTTCGTGACCACGCGCAACCAGGCCAAGATCCTCGACTTCGGCTTGGCCAAGCGCGCGGCCAAGCCTTCGCTTCTGTCCGCCGCCACCATCGGCTCGGCGGCGACCGTGGACGAGCCCTTCCTGACCAGCCCCGGATCGACCGTCGGCACCATCGCCTACATGTCTCCAGAGCAGGCGCGGGGCAAGGACCTTGACGCCCGCAGCGATTTGTTCTCGTTTGGCGCCGTGCTCTATGAGATGGCAACCGGCGCGGCGCCTTTTCGCGGAGACACGTCCGCCGTTATTTTCGACGCCATCCTGAATCGCCCGCCGGCCGCGCCGCTGCGCCTGAACCCCGGCTTGCCCTTGCACTTCGAGGAAATCCTCAACAAGCTGCTGGAAAAAGACCGCGACCTGCGCTACCAGAGCGCGGCCGATGTGCGCTCCGATTTGAAGCGGCTGAAACGCGACTCCGATTCGGGCACGATTGCCGCGGCATCCAGCTCTTCGCTTCGCAACGCTTCTACTTCCAGCGCCACGGCGCTGGGCCAAAGCCGCAAGTTGCCCGCGTGGCTGATTCCAGCCGCGATCATCGCGCTGGTCGCGGCCGGCATTGGCTTCGTGTTTCTCAAGCGCGGGCATGCGCTCAGCGAAAAGGATTCCATCCTCATCGCCGATTTCGTTAACACCACCGCCGACCCCGTCTTCGATGGCACCCTCAAAAAAGCGCTGGCCTTCGATCTTGGCCAATCGCCGTATCTGAACGTCTTCCCCGAAGCGAAGATACGCCAGACCTTGCAGTTCATGGGGCGCAGCCCAGGCGACCGCATCACCAGCGACGTGGGCCGCGAAATCTGCCAGCGCGACGGCATCAAGGCCATGCTCAACGGCAGCATCGACAGCGTGGGAGGCCAGTACGTTGTCACGCTCGAAGCGGCCAACATCGCTTCCGGCGATTCGCTCGGACGCCAGCAGGCGCAAGCGGAGCGAAAAGAAGATGTGCTGAATGCGCTGCACAAAGCCGCCAGCAAGCTGCGCGGGCAGCTCGGCGAGTCGTTGTCGATGGTGCAGAAATACGACATGTCTCTTTCCCAGGCCACCACTTCATCGCTCGACGCGCTCAAGGCGTTCAGCCTGGGCGACGCCAAGCACAACATGGGCGAAGAACGGGAGGCCATTCCCAACTACCAGCAGGCCGTCGAGATCGATCCTAATTTCGCCATGGCCTACGCCCGCCTGGGCACGGTCTACGCCAACATGGGGCAGACCGAGTTGTCGGAGCAGAACCGGCAGAAGGCTTTCGAGCTTCGCGATCGCGCCAGTGAGCGCGAGAAACTCTACATCATGGCCCACTACTACGCCGACAGCGGCCAGATCGACAAAGGCATTACCGCCTACGAACTCTATCGCCAGACCTACCCGCGGGATTCCACTCCGTTCAGCAATCTGGCGAGCATCTATGACGATCTGGGACAATTCGACAACGCACTGGAGAACGCCAAGCGCGCCGTGGAACTCGAGCCCGACGGCGTGACCGGCTATGAGACTCTGGCCAACGCTTATGCCGGACTGAATCGGATCGAGGAAGCGCGCGCCACCCTCACCACCGCCCTTCAGCACAAGGTGTCCCCGATGAGCTTCCATCTCAAGCTGGCTACGTTGGACTGGGCCGAAGGCAAAGACGCCGATATGGAGAAGGAACTACAGAGCGTCGGCGCGACCCCCGACGGAGAGGTGAACGTTCTCTATTTCCGCTTCGGCCTCGCCAGCACCCATGGCCAAGTGCGCCAGGCGCGGGAATTCGCCCGCCAAGCCGAAGATGCGTTGGACCGCCTGCACCTGCAGAACCGCGCCGATGTCGAAACGCAAGTTGCCAGCTTCGAGGCCTTGGTGGGCAATCATGCCGATGCCAGCAGCGACGCCAGCGAGGCGCTGCGGCTATCTCAAACTCTGTCCGTCAAGGGAAATGTGGCCACGACGTTCGCCATCTTGCGCCAAGACCAGAAAGCGCTCGCGCTGGCCGATGAGATCCAGCGCGCCCATCCGAACGCTTCCATCGTCGTAAACGTGACCGCCCCCGTGATTCGCGCCATCGTCGCCCTCCGCCCCGCCAATCCCGCCAAGGCCGACCCGGCCAAGGCCATCGACTTTCTTAACACCGCCGCCTTATATGGCCGCGCCAACCCCGGTGTGTTTTACACTCGAGGCATCGCCTACCAGCAGGCTGGACGTTTCGCCGAAGCGCAGCAGGACTTCCAGAAGGTCCTGGACCTCAAGCCCCTCAGCGAACCCGACATATTGTTCGTAGCCGCTCAATTAGAACTGGGCCGGGTGTTTCAGAAGCAGGGCGACACTTCCAAGGCCCGCATTGCCTATCAGAATTTTCTCGCTGCCTGGAAAAACGCCGACCCCGATGTTCCACTGCTCCACGAAGCCCAGGCCGAATACGCGAAATTGCGATAACTCTTCCTGTGGGGCGGGCGCCCTCGCCCGCCTTCTGGCTGCATAACCAGCGATGATTGGTGGAGCGTGCACATCGGGTAAAACAGACGCAGTCCTGTTGGGAGAGGGGCTTGCGCGGGCAAGGGCGCCCGCGCCACATTCCCCCTAGAAGTGGAACCCGAGCTGCGCCGTCAACGCGCGCGGCGTCACATAATGCGTCCCGCTGAAGGTCGAAAGGAAGTTATACAGCGCCAGTTTGTTGGTTATGTTGATGGCGGTCAGCGTAAGACTCCACTTATAACGGTCGCCTTTGAACAGATTGTCATGGCCCACCGAAACGTCGAACAGGCTACGTGAAGCGATGCGCGGCGGATTGTGGTCGTCGTTCTCGGCTCCATTGACCGGCACTTGTACAAGACTGGATCCGAGCGGCGCTGGGCACGGAGAAGGCAGTGGAGTGGTCGGCGTAGCGTGGATGCCATTGCAAGTGAACCCGGCCTGGTACTCCTGATCGGCGCTCAGCGGATTTCCGTAAATATCTTGCAAGAAAACCGCGGGCTGCCCGCCCGGTGTGGTGGTTGACTGCGGGCAATCGTTGAACGGAGTATTTGTTCCGTAACACGGTGCGTTGCCGGCCACCAGGCCGCTATCGTACCGCCAGTTGAAGCCGAGCCAGGGGCCGCGCTTCCAGGGTTGGTATTGAAAGTGGGTCGTCTGGTTGAACTTTTCGTCATGGTCGATGCGGAACGGGGCCCCGGCGCCGGTTATCGTCGCGCCGGCGCCGCCAATCTGTGGAGTGAAGAACCGCGCCGCCACGCTGGAGAAGACCATGAGCGCCGAAAATCCATGGAAGTTCGGCACGCTCACGCGGCCCGCATATCCGGGAATTTTCGAGTTGTGCCATTCAATCGGAAAAAAGATCGGAGTATCGCCGAGCACGCTGAAATCGTAGCCGTTGTGCGTGTACTTGGTGATCCACTCGCCGGAAAAGACCAGGTACCGGCCGAAAGCCTGCTCGAGGCCAGCGTGGAATTCATTGCGGAAGCCCGGACTCAACGGGTTCGTTGCCTGCGAGGAACAGGCAAGCAGCGGGTTCAAAACCTTATCGCCGCATCCGATGCTGGAAAGTATCAGATTTTCATTGAAAGGAGATTCCAGCGTGCGCGCGTAGGAAACGCGCAGAATCGTGTTCGTCTTCTTCACGTTATAAGAGATCCCAAGACGAGGCTCAGCTTGCCGCGCGATGGTGATTCCGTTGTAAAGGTCGCCGCGCAAGCCTAGGTTTAGGGACCAGTTTCCCGCTGTGATCACGTCCCGAACGTAGAGCGCAAGCTCCTTCACGTCGGTGTGGCCATTGAAGGTGTACAGGCCGCCGCCACGCGTCAAGTCGTAGGGAAATAGGATCGGGTTGAAGTTAGGGTAAAAAGCGGAGCCGGATGAGTTAGAAGTGATATTTTCTTGGTAGCCGGCGCCGGCGCATTGCGAGGGATCGGTGAAACCCGGGACAGGAATGTTAGGATCCGTTGCCGTGGATAGAGTCAGGCACGGCGCGTTGTAGGCTGGATCGACGATCCCGAGCGTGTCGTTTTCATTGAGAAATGTTTGTTCGTAAGTGACTCCGGCCTTGATTTGGTTGATTCCTTTGACGTAGGAGATGTCGGATCGAAGTCCAGCGTTGGTAAGCGTGCGGTTCTGGCCCACCGACTGTCTCTGCAAGCTCGGCGGCCCCAGGTCCGCAAAACGATCGTTACTTGGGTAATAGTTGTAGTCGTCGCGGCGCACGAACGCGCCCAAAGTAAATACCGAATTCGTACTCACCAGATGCGTCCACGAAGGAGCGATGTTAAAGGTTCCAATCTTGGAGCGTTGGTCTGCCGCTCCGACAGTAACGCCTTCTGTAAAGCCGGTGGGGGTGCCGATAGGAACTACACCACCGTAGTTCTCCAGCGTTCCTGGCGTCCCAGGAAGTACGCCATTCAGTCCGCTCCAGGGTGTCGCGTTTTGTGCGTCGAACGAATTCGGCGTCTGGAACCAACTCCGGGTGTAGCCGAGGTTCAGGTGGATCGAGTCGGCGGATGAGAGTTGGTAGTCCACGCGGTCGAACAGGTTCTCTTCGTTGCCCTTGTCGTGCATCACCGTGAATTCCGGCGGATCGAGGAACCGGCCGCTGTTCAAACCACCCATGGAGACGAAGTTTCCCCAGTTTTTGCCGCCGTAAGCGAGATCGGCGGACACGTTGGAGGTTCCAAATGCTCCGTAGGAAGCGGTCACGCTGCCGTGCGGCGTGGTGATGCCCTGGCCCGAGCGTGTAGTCGCTACAATAACTACGCTGGTCTTGCCGCCGTATTCCGCTGGCGGCGCGCCGGAGATGACTTCCATAGATTCGATGGAATCGACGGGAATCTGGTTGGAAAAGACTTTGCTTTGCTGGTCGGTGATCGGCTGGCCATCGACGGAGAAGGAATTCTCCGCGTGGTCCCCGATGCCGTGGAAGAGCCCATTGGAATCGGCGGCGATTCCCGGCGTGGAGAGAGTGACCAGCGAACTCAGCGACGACGACTCGCTTTCCAAGGGAAGTCTGTCGAACAGATCCTTATCGATGTCGGAGTGAAAGGTCGGATCGTTTTCCACCAGGTCTCCCGCAGCCTCGACCGTGACCGTGTCGGAACTGCCGGCCACCGTCAAACTGATTTTCACAGTCGCGGGCACTACCGAACGGACCTCCACATCCTGCGCGGTCCGGGCAAATCCCGCAGCCGTCACCGTCATGTGATACGGATTGAAGGGCACGTTCGTGAAACTGAAATTTCCATTGCTATCTGTGGTGGCCGACCGGTCAAAGCCGCTGACCGGGTTGTGAATCTCGACGCTTGCATTCGCCACAACTGCGCCCGAAGGATCGAGCACGGTGCCACTGATCGACGCCGAATTTCCGACCGACTGCGGATTCGCAGCGTCAGTGCTCCACGCCACGGTCACAGCCATGGCCACAACAATCGCAGCCAGCCAGCTCTTATGAAGCAAACTCATGATTCCTCCAATTATGGTTCTGAGGCGAGTCCGATCGCGAACCGCGAATTGTAGATCGCGAATTGAAGATCGCAAATCAAAACCGCAGATCGCAATCGCAGATAGAAGATCGAAGCTCGCAGCCTTTTCGAAATACTTGCTTGATGGGGCGCGGAATCAGAGCCCAGGTGGAGGACGAATAAATTCGGTGGCAACGGGGCGGAAGATCGGGGAAATTTCCACCACCGGAATCGCCAGAACTGCCGTAACTAAAACCGGCGCGGATGGCGCTGGCGCGGTATTCAGCCCCGCGTGCGCGGTCGCGCAAATCGAGCAGGTGTGGCGCGATGTGGCCGAGTTCTCGGGATGCGAATGGGCCGCCTGCACCGTCCCCATCGCGCACATCAGGACGGCCGAGAGCAAACACACAGCTCTCACCCATCCACTCCGATTTGCCAACATTTTCAACATGCCATCCCGATCTCGCCGGTCTGAATATATTCCCTTAGACGATTCTATCGTTAGATGGTCATCCAGGGAAATTCGATGCCCTAAAATGATGCTGCCCGCGTGCCCACCGGAACATAGCCTTCAGGCGGGCGGAGGCGGCAGCATATCGGAGCGGTCTTCTTATAAACTGCTGCTTCATAAGAACTTGTCGATGCGTTCCGTCATCGACGACTCGACCGTTGGGAGTTACGTTTGCTCTCCTGCGGCTGACGCAGCGTGAAAACGGAATTAGAATGTCTGCTATGCCAATCGCCGAACAGCCTGCGTCATCCGCCACGCTCGACCTCGCCTGGGTGCGCACGCAGTTTCCTGCGCTGGCGCAAACGATCGATCGACATCCCGCAGTCTTCATGGATGGCCCGGGTGGCACGCAAGTGCCGCAGCACGTGATTGCTGCTATTGCGGATTATCTGACGCACAACAACGCCAACACCGGCGGCGCTTACGCCACCAGCCGCAACACCGACCGCATGATCGCGCATGCGCGATCGGCGATGGGCGATTTTCTAAATTGCGATGCGGATGAAATCGTTTTTGGTGCGAACATGACGACCCTGACCTTCGCCATGAGCCGCGCTCTTGGCCGCGAGCTCGGCCCCGGCGACGAAATCGTGCTCACGCTGCTTGACCACGACGCAAATTTTTCGCCCTGGAAAGCGCTGGAAGAAAAAGGCGCAGTCATTCGCACGGTGAAGTTCAACCATTCCGATTGCACCCTCGACATGCAAGACCTGACGGCAAAAATTGGCGATCGCACGCGTCTGGTCGCGGTCGGTTATGCGTCGAATGCGGTGGGCACGATCAACAATGTCGCCGAAGTGGCGCGGCTGGCGCGGCAAGCGGGAGCGCTCAGTTACATCGACGCCGTCCACTACGCTCCGCATGGAGCGATTGACGTGCGCGCCCTCGACTGCGATTTTCTGGCCTGCTCCACTTATAAATTTTTCGGTCCGCACATGGGCGTTCTCTACGGCAAGCGCGAGCGCTTAACAAGGTTGCATCCGTATAAAGTCCGGCCCTGTCACGATGACATTCCTTACCGTTGGGAATCGGGGACGCTCAACCACGAGTGCATCGCGGGAATCAAAGCCTGCGTCGATTACTGGGAAGAACTCGGCCGGCGCGTGAAGCCTAGCGTCACGACCCGGCGCGCTGCCATCCTGGCCGCGCACGAAGCGATACATGAGCACGAGCGCGCAATGATGGAGAAGGCGATTCCGGGCTTGTTTGCGATCCACGGGTTGAAGCTGTACGGCATCAGCGACCCTCGGCGTTTCGAGAATCGTTGCGCCACTTTCGCAATCCGCATCGAAGGCTACACGCCACTGGAGCTGTCAACGAAACTCGGCGATCGCGGCTTCTTCACCTGGGATGGAAACTACTATGCCCTGAACCTCACTGAGCAGTTAGACGTAGAGCGCCTGGGAGGATTTCTGCGCATCGGCCTGGCGCACTACAACACGATGGAAGAAGTGGAGCGGCTGCTCGCGGCGTTGCGCGAAATTGTGGGTTGAGCTGACGAATACGCCGTCGGGCTTAATTCGACTGGACAGACGAGGACAGCTGTCCCTACATGATTTCCTCTACCGAATTTCCTCTTCCTATCAGCGCCAGCTTCGCAAACCCTATGAACAGCCCGTGTTCGACGATGCCGGGGATGTTGCTTAGGGCAAGAGCCAGCGCCGGTGGATCGTCGATTTTTCCGAAGCTGCAATCCAGAATCTGATTGCCATTGTCGGTTAGGAAAACACTGCCGTCGGGCTTCGTGCGCAATCTGGGCGTCGCCCCGAGCGACACGATTTTTTTCTCGACCACGGTCCGCGCAAACGAAATCACTTCGACTGGCAAGGGAAATTTCCCGAGCGCGGAAACAACTTTGCTGGAGTCCGCGACCACAACCATCTTTTTTGTGACCGAAGCGACGACCTTCTCGCGCAGCAGCGCGCCGCCGCCGCCTTTAATCAGGTTGAGCTTGGGATCGACCTCATCGGCGCCGTCGATGGTAATGTCGATTTCCGTATGCTCGTCGAGCGTAGTCAGCGGAATGCCCAGTTGGCGCGCCAGATCGGCGGTCTGCACGGAAGTTGGAATTCCGATAATTTTCAATCCCGCTTTTACGCGCTCGCCCAGAGCGACAATCGCGAAGTAGGCGGTCGAGCCCGTACCCAATCCGACCACGTCGCCGTCGCACACCAGCTTGGCGGCAGCGCGTCCGGCGGCTTCTTTTTCCTTTTCATTGCCCATGAATCACCTGTTGCGCGATCGAAAACGCCCGCGGCCATTTCTTCCGTTTGAATCGGCTAAGCGGATTGAATCATCCGTTATGCTATAGAAACCTTATTATGGTCACTTCAACTCGGAATACTAGCAGGGACGCAGCTCCTCTGAGCATTGAAAATTACGAGCGCGAACGCGTGTTTGGCCTCTTCCGGCAATTTGGATACCTGGAGGCCGAACTCGATCCGCTCGGCCTGCTGCCTCCACAGCCTCATCCCGACTTGCGGTTTGAAAATAATAACGACAACAATATCGACAACGAGTGGGCGCGCGAAGCGCGGCGCTTTTATTGCGGCAGCGTCGGCGTGGAATTCATGCACATTGCCGACCCGGAGCGGCGGCGCTGGATCCAGCAACAAATCGAGGTGGAACCGGCGGCCGAGGCCGACCGCGAACGCGCGCTCGACTTGCTCGTGCGCGCCGACCTGTTTGAACAGACGTTGCAAGCGCGCTATTTGGGCAACAAACGATTTTCGCTCGAAGGCAGCACGTCTTTGCTGCCGTTCGTCGACCAGGTTCTTGATGTGGCCGGCGAGCGCGGCGCGGTCGAACTGGTCATGGGCATGAGCCATCGCGGGCGCCTCAACGTCATCATTCATGTGGCAAACCGCCCGCCAGAGCAGGTGTTTGCCGAGTTTGAAGATGTCGATCCGCGCAGCGTACTCGGCTCGGGCGACGTGAAGTATCACATGGGCGCGACCGGCGAGTATACAACGAAGAGCGGAAAGAAAATTCATATCCATCTGGTGTCGAACCCCAGCCACTTGGAAGCGGTGAATCCGGTGACGGTCGGCCGCACTCGCGCCAAGCAGGACCGCGCCGGCGTTGGCGGCAAGGCCAAGTATCTGCCGCTGCTGGTGCATGGCGACGCCGCCTTCGCCGGGCAAGGCATCACCGCCGAGACGCTGAATTATGCCGACCTCGCCGGCTACACCGTGGGCGGGACGATCCACGTCATCGTCAACAACCTGATCGGATTTACTACGAATGCGCGCGAGGAGCATTCCTCGCGCTTCTCGGCGCAACTGGCGCGGCGGCAGGCGGTCCCGATTTTTCATGTGAATGGCGAAGATGTGGACGCGGTCATGCGCATCGCGCGCATCGCCGCCGAGTATCGCTACAAATTCGGCTCCGACGTGGTCGTGGATTTACTCGGCTACCGCCGCCACGGCCACAGCGAAGTGGACGATCCCACCGTGACGCAACCGCTGATGTACAAGGCGATCAAAGCACATCCGCCGCTCTACCAGATTTACGCCCAAAGAATCGGCATCAAGGATGACAAGGTTGCCGCGCAAGTGGAGACGGTCAAGGGCGAGTACGGTGCCGCGCAAAAAAGCGCAACGAAATTCACCAAGAAACAGCTCATGCGCGATCTTCCAAATTACTGGGACGATTATTTCGGAGGCCGCTATAAACCGGATTACGAACAGCCCACCGGCCTTGCGCCCGAAGAGCTGCTTGAACTCACCCGTCGTTTGACCGCGTATCCCGAGGGTTTCCACATCCATCCCAAGGTGAAAAAGTTGCTCGAGCAACGCCAGGAAATGGGCGCGGGCAAAAAGCCTGTCGATTACGGCATGGCCGAGGCGCTGGCTTTTGCGAGCCTGGTCAAACCTAATTTGGGGAAACAAGGGATTCCGGTGCGCCTCAGCGGACAGGACTCGCGCCGCGCGACCTTCAATCAGCGCCATTCGGTGCTGATCGATACCGAGGATGAGACGGAATACGTCCCGCTGCGCCACATTGCACCGGGCCAGGCAGCGTGCGACATCTATAACTCGACGCTTTCGGAAGCGGCCGTGATGGGCTTTGAATACGGCTACAGCCGCGATTATCCCGAGGCGCTGGTGCTGTGGGAAGCGCAGTTTGGCGATTTTGCCAACGTCGCGCAGGCGGTGATCGACCAATTCGTGTGCGCCGGCGAAGACAAGTGGAACCTGCTCTCGGGCCTCGTGCTGTTGCTTCCTCACGGCTACGAAGGCCAGGGACCGGAGCATTCCAGCGCCCGCATCGAGCGCTTTTTGCAACTCGCGGCGCGCGACAATATCCAGATTTGTCAGCCTTCGAATGCCGCGCAATATTTTCATCTGCTCCGCCGACAGGCCCTGCGTAAGTGGCGTAAGCCGCTGGTGGTGTTCACGCCCAAAAGCATGTTGCGCCATCCCGATGCGCTCTCTCCGCTGGAAGATCTGACCCACAAGCGATTCTTGCCGGTGGTCCCGGACACGGAAGCGCAGGATGCCAAGCGGATTCTGCTCTGCACCGGAAAAATCGGACACGAACTGCGCGCGGAGCGGCAGAAGCGCAAGAACAATGACAAAGACAACAACTTAAGCACTGCCATTGTTTTTCTCGAACAGATGTATCCCTTCCCCGAGGCGGAACTGACGGCGGAATTCGAGCGTCATCCGACAGCGCGAGATATTGTGTGGGTGCAGGAAGAGCCATCCAACATGGGCGCGCTTTCCTACATGCTGCCGCGCCTCAAGTTCATCGCCAACGACCGCCCCGTGATTTCCGTGAAACGCTCGGGGAGCGCGAGTCCGGCAACCGGCTCGCCCAAGGCGCACGAGGTCGAGCAGAAGGCTCTCCTGGCGCTGGCCTTCACGCAAGACTGATACACGCGCAGCAACGAAAAAAACAATGGCCCAGAAGCGAACTTCGATCCTGGGCCATTTCAATAACTATTTCCGCGGCAACTTCGACGACAACGCGACGGGGCAAGCCCCGTTTCTACAGCGGCGAACGAATGGCTACGGCCAGCGCTTGGCCGCGTCTTCCCAGCCCGCAATGCGCGATGGCGAAGGCGCAGCCTGCGCGGCAATCGCGGGCGGAATCCGCACCGGTTGCGGCGGCGCGGCCGCCGTTAAGCTCGGCTTGGGCACTTCCGCCAGCGTCTCTTTTTCGTCCGAAAGCAGCGGAGCGGCGACGCGCAGGGCCTCGACTTCTTTTTCCAGCCGGGCCAGTTCAAGTTCCTTCTGCCGCAAAACTTCGTACACGTTTTTCATACTTGGGCACCTATGGGTCGGAACAAGGGATCAAGCGCAGAGTATGGGTTGGATGGGCAATTTGTCAAGGAAAACGGCGGATGCGAGTGCATGAGTGGTTATCCGAACTTATTATTTAAGAACGACGACGGCAACCAGGACGCCCAGGATCAGGACGATGATCGCCAACAAATTGACGTGCTTCGCCAGCCACGATTCCTTTGGGGGCATGGAATTCGCGAGGAATGCCGGCACGAATTCCTCCGGCATCGGAGCTGCGGGGCCGGCCGCTGACTCGGACGGAGAATCGCCCATTGAATCGCGCTGAGAATCGCCCCCTAAATCGAAAGACGCGTCCGGCCGCGGTTCGCGCCGGTCTTTCTCGGCCTCTCTCTCCACCTCCTTCTTGTCGCAGTCGAGGCAAAGCGTTCTCCCCGCGGAAACGGGGAACCCGCAAGCTGCGCATTTTTGCACGCGCAGCATGGCCTCGGGAATGGGTGCGGGCCCGGGCTCTAGATTTACGGGCGGCTCGGCGGGCTCAATTGCAGGCGTCGCGGACTCCTCTTGAAGGGGCGAGTCAAGGGACAAGTCACCGGGATCGTAAAGTCCCATCGCCGTCGATTGTGCGCCGCTGGCCGTGGAGAGTTCGGATAAAAGTTCGGGCAAAAGTTCGGCGGGCTTTCCCGTTTCTCCCCGTGGTGTCGGCGCGGCGGCGGAGTTCGGGCGCCGCTCGGCCAAATCGAGGGCCGTCAATGTAAGGTCGGCCATGCGCTCCAGCGCGATCAGATCGCGCTCCTCGAAAGCGTAGGGATGATCGGAAAATAGTTCGAACAGGCCGCGCACCTCGCCGCTGCGCCTCAGCAAGGGCAAAACTACGATGGATGCAATGCCCAGCGCCTGGCATGCTTCCAAATTCACGCGCGGATCGCTCTCCGCGTTGTCGCAGCGCAGCAATTGCCGGCGGGCAATGCTCTCTCCAGTCAATCCGGAACGAACTTGCAGCCTCGCTCCCACCGCTGGCGCCGATGCGCCGGCGCTGGCCCGGCAAATCATCTCCTCGCCCTGCGGCAACGCGAGCGCGGTCCCGGTCGCGCCGGTGATGTACTGCGCCCGTTCCACCAACAGCTGGAGCGCGGAATCCAGTTCCGTCTCTTCCAACGCGCTCCCCCAATGGGACGGACCGCCGGCTGCGCGCACCGCTCCAACTGCGCCGTTTGCCGAAGATCGCTTCGTTTCAGCGCCCTTGTCTTCGGCGCTTGCCGGCGGAAATTGATCTTCGGGTTGGGCAAAACCTTGCATGAAATGCCGTTCAAGCCAGTTTCAGCGATCGTGAACAGCCGGAGATTACACCGAAAGGGCTGAACCGAGTCTCGCCTTGGCGACTCTGGCTGTCAAGGGCTGGAGGAAGTTGTGCTGGAAGAAGTTACGCACAGAGGAAGACGCGGGAGCTACTTTTCGTCTTTGCGCCGCAGCCATTCGATGAACATCTGTTCTTTCGGTTTGTCGTAGGCCAGAAGCGCGTGGCGAATGCTGCGTCCACTGACAAAGTGGCAAACTTCTTCGGCCAGGTTTTTGGCATGGTCGCCCGCGCGTTCCAGCGACTGCGTCATGAAAATGACTTGCAGGCTGGAGTGGTGTGCGACGTTCTCCGGGTTCTCGATGTGGCGCAGAAAAATAATATTGCGCAGCCGGTCCATCTCCGCGTCGGCGCGCAGCACCTCGATGGCTTTCTTCACGTCGCGCTGCGAAAAGGAGTGGCCAACATCGGCCAGCATTTTTTCCAGAACGGTCGCCATCTGCGTCAAGTCGCGCGCGTCCTGCGCATCGAGCCGCCCTCCCGCGGCTTGCGCGCTCGTGGCGAAGCTCAACAGCAAATCGCCGATGCGCTCCAGTCCGATCATCACTTTCATGCACGCCAGCAGTTGCCGGGTTTCTTCCTCGGGTACGCTGCCGATGGTCGTGGTCACGCCCGTGTCCACTTCCACGTCGATGGCGTCGAGTTCTTTTTCGCACTGCCGGATCGCGTTCAGGCGAGACATCGATCCCGTGGCAATCCCCTCGGCCGCGATGGCCGCGGCCTCGCGCGCCAGTTCGCAGGCTTCCACCGTCCGCTGCATCAAGTGAGAGTGCGCGGGCTCAGTCGAAGTTGTTTTCACACTGGCTGTACTCATGGCGAAACCGCCTGCTTCATTGGATGGCCCATCCGCTCTGGTGGACGCGAGCACCATCAAGCCAGAGGGCGGCACACACTTCCAGCAAAAGCATACTCCCAAGTCGCCCTGCGCTGGTTACTAGGCAATGAATTTTTCGTTGCCGCCAAATGAAAAAGGCAAATAATCGTTCAGCTTCCCGGGGGCTGGCCCACCTTTTGGAATCGACACCACCGAGGCTGCCCCACCCTTCGCGTTTGTTGCGAAGGGTGGGAGTCCGCCATCACCTATCCCGACGGCACCTCCGCCAGCTTCGCCTACGATTATCGCGGACGCCGCACTTCCGCCACTGACCAAAACAGCAAAACCACCGCCTACGCCTACGACGACGCCGACCACCTCATCTCCGTCACCGACCCGGCCTCGAACGTCACTCAATACAACTACGACACCGAAAACAACCTGGTCAGCATCACCGACGCCAACAACCACACCACCTTCTTCTCCTACGACACCATGGGACGCGTCACCCAAACCACCTTCCCCTCGTCGCTCACCGAGACTTACACCTACGACCAGCTCTACCACCTGACCTCGAAGACCGACCGCAAGAACCAGACCATCCAATACGTCTACGACTCGCTCTACCGCATGATCGCCAAGACCTATCCCGACGAAACCAGCGCCAGCTACGTCTACGATCTCGTCGGCAAAATCCAGCAGGTCGCCGATTCCACCGGCGCCTACGCCTTCGCCTACGACAACATGGGACGCCTCATCGGCGCCACCACCCAATACACGTTCCTGCCCGGCCACAACTTCCAGAACGCCTACACCTACGACGCCGCCTCCAACCGCACCTCGCTCACCGCGCCCGACGGCTCGACCAACACCTACCAATACGACACCCTCAACCGCCTCTCGACCCTGACTAACTCCTTGACCGGTCAGTTCGGCTTCGGCTACGATGCCCTCAGCCGCCGCACGCAGCTCACGCGGCCCAACGGCGTCAATACGAATTACACTTACGATTCCGTCTCGCACTTGCTGAGCGTGCTGCATCAGGCGGGTTCAACCATCCTCGACGGTGCCAGCTACACCTACGACTACGCCGGCAACCGGACGAGTAAGACCAACGATCTCAACGGCCTCACCTCGAATTACGGCTACGATCCAATCTACGAGCTGACCCAAGTAATCCAAGGTGCAGGTACCACGGAGAGCTATTCTTACGATGCAGTCGGGAATAGACTAAGTTCCTTGGGTGTGCTTTCTTATTCGTACAACCCGTCGAACGAGCTGACCGCATCGTCGAACGGCAGCTACACCTACGACGCAAACGGCAATACCCTCTCCGACCCCTCCGGCAAATCCTATACCTGGGACTTCGAGAACCGCCTCACGCAGGCTGTGAATCCAGGCGTTGGCACGACGACATTCCGCTACGACCCCTTCGGTCGACGCATTCAGAAGTCCGGCCCGCTCGGCACTACCAACTATCTCTATGATCGGATGAATTCTATTGAAGAGGTCGATCAATCCGGTAATGTTCTCGCGCGATACACGCAAGGAAAGCGACTCGATGAGCCGCTAGCCGAATTGCGGCAAGGGGCTATGAGCTTCTACGAACAGGATGGACTTGGCTCGGTCACATCTCTGAGTAACTCAGTGGGTGCTATTGCCGAAACGTACACCTACGATAGCTATGGCAAGCTGGCGGCTTCAACCGGAACGCTCGTCAATCCTTTCCAGTACACAGGGCGTGAATTCGATTCCGAGACCGGCGTTTACTACTACCGGGCGCGTTACTTCGATCCCAGCACGGGGCGATTCCTTAGCCAAGATCCGATACGGTACGGGGGTGGAGTAAATTTCTATGCGTATACGCGAAATAATCCCGTAGTTCGAATTGATCCTTTCGGATATCAAGATGGTATATGTACTAACCCGGCGTATTGCGTTCCTGGCTCTCCAACGTGGAGCACGATGTATCTTGGGACTGATGAAATATGGTATAACGATGGACCGCCGCCCGACCCGGCGCCGCCCGTTCCACCCGACGGCCCACCCCCGCCTCCGAACCCTCCGGAACCGAACAAAAGTTGCGATCAGCAGCCGCCACCGCCGCCCCCAGATGAACCGCCGCCTGATGAACCGCCGCCGTATATGCCGCCGCCGCTCGTCTCTGAAAGTACATGCTTAAAATGGAAATGGGCTAACGCTTGGGCGTTCGGATTTGAGAGGGGCATGGCCGCCACCGGTAATGAAGAGGTCGCTGGCCCACTACTAGGCGTCGAAGTTGTTTCTGAGGTTCTACATTGGGAGTTATGCGATTAGGACAATGCTACTTATTAGCAGAAAGGGAATAATGAAATGTTAGGCGGAATTAAGGTTCGTAGACTTAAATACTTCTCTCGGTCACCCTGGAGGTCGTATCATTTTCTTTTCACTACTTTCTTCCTCCTTTTGGTTACGTTGATTCCGATCCAGATTATCATGTTTTTTCAACTGCATCTAGACTTTTCGGTGATCTGGACCATGTTTATGCCAATAGTCACTCTGGTCGTACTCTGGGTGCGCGTGTGGAAAGCGCACAGTGATGTTTATCAGGCTATTCACTTCATATCAGTCGAAGAGCGCGCCAAAGATGCTAGGATAGCGGTTCCCCTCGATGCTTTAGCTTACATGCTTTATGGTGGTTTCGGTCTAGCATTGAGCGCCGTCGGCTTATCTTACGCGATAATGGCTCATTTTATTAGAGTGTCGTTACATCGGTAAGAGTTCGAGTGGCGGGTGGCCCACTCAAGCCGTTTTTTGGCTTGAGTGGGTGAGAGTAAGGATAGAAGCGATGCGTGGAATTGAAAAGAATGAAGGGGGGCTGGCCCACCCTAACCCCTCCTAACACTGGAGGGTGCCCCACCCAAGCTTCGCTTGGGGTGGGCCCACTGCGGAGAAGTGGAACGTATGTTATTAAGCGTTGGCAGAGAAGAAAAACCGGGAGCCCCACCGCCTGCCCTGAGCTTGCCGCCGGCTCTCGTGCCTTTCGGGACGCTGGCCCAGTGCGCCGTAACCCGTTTTGTTTGTTGGATATGTGGCCAATGTATGCACATATATATACGTACAATATAATCTGCAAAGTGTTTCACGTGAAACACTTCGACGTTTTGTATCCCGGCCCCCGGCCATCGCGCAGCAATTGCGAGCAGAGTGTTGATAACAGAGGAGATAAAAGTATGATTCGAAGAGCGAGCCGGCCCCCGGATCACGGCCCACTCGGAAACTGCCCCATTACGAGAATCTACACTGAAGCGCTCTCGGCAGCGGGCAGCGTGAACAAAAAAGTCGATCCGTGGTTGAGCTCGCTCTCGGCGCGGATCGTTCCCCCGTGCGCCAGCACGATGTGCTTGGCGATGGCGAGTCCCAGCCCCGTGCCTCCCGATTCCCGCGAGCGCGCTTTATCCACGCGGTAGAAGCGCTCGAAAAGACGCGGCAGGTGCTCGGAGGAAATGCCGGGACCAAAATCCCTTACATAGAATTCCATGCCAGTCTCGGCCGCGCGCGCTCCCAGAACGACTTTTTTCCCCGACGCCGCGTACTTCAACGCATTCTCGATCAGGTTTGAAAAAATCTGGTGAATGGCCTCGCGGTCGGCGTTCACATTGCCGGCTGGAACCGAGTTCTCAATCGCCAACTCGACGTCATACCCGCGCGCCACTTCGCGGAAGCTTTCCAGCGCGTCCTGTAGCAGCTCTTCGCTGCTGACCGTCTGAATGGCGAAGCGGTGCTCGCCCGACTCGACCCGCGTCAGCCTGAGCAAGTCTTCCGTCAGCCGCGTCATGCGGGCCGAATTCTTGCGGATGATTTCCAGAAACTCGCGCACGTGATTGTCCGCAATCGGACTGTCCAGCAGCGTCTCCGTATATCCCTGAATGGAAGTCAGCGGCGTGCGCAGCTCGTGGGAAACGTTGGCGATGAAATCGCGGCGGCTCTTTTCCATGCGCTCGGTCTCGGTCAGATCGCGGAGCACGGCCACCGCGCCTCCGCCGGGCATGGGCGCTGCGGTCACATCGAAGGTGCGGCCGCTAGCAATAGTGTTCGAGCGCGCCGAAGCGACCGCCTGCTCGCGCACCGCTTTTTGCACCGCGGCCAGAAAATCCGGGTCGCGGACGCTGTCGATCAGCGGCGCATTCAGCCGCGGAGCGCGAAGCAGCAGGCGGTCCATGCCGCGATTCGCCCATTGCACGCGCCCGCCGGCATCGACCGCGATCACCGCGTCCTGCATGCTGTTGAGCAGCGTTTCCAGCTCCCGCTGGCTGGTTTGCACGCGGGCGTAACTTTCTTCCACGCGGCGCGCCGTTTTGTCGAGCGCCGCTGCCACCTGCCCAATCTCGTCCATTGAACTGGATGCGATTCTCGCGGTCAGGTCCCCGCCCGCCACGCACTCGGCAAAAGCCACGATCCGCTGCAGGCGCCGTCCAACATATTGCGAAGCGCCCGCCGCCACCAGTACCGCGAATAGGAAAGCGCCGAGCGATCCCCAGAACAGCGCCTTGCGCAGCGGACGGGCCGTGATTTCGATCTCGGTCAACGGATACGCCAGCCGCACCGCTCCTCCAGAAATCGGCGCCGCCACGTACATAAATGGAATGCGCACCGTCCGGCTGTTGCGCTCATCCATGCCGACGTTGCCGGCCAGGGCGGCAACAAATTCCGGACGATGCGCGTGGTTCTCCATCGTGCTGGCGTCGGCTTCCGAATCCGCCAGCACCTTGCCGGTGGCGTCGATCACCGTGGCCCGCGCCCCGGCCGCCTGCCCTTCCTGCGACGCAATGTCGGCGAGCGAGTGCTGCCGGTCCGTCTCCACGCGATGGGCGAACATTAGCGTCTTCTCTTTGAGATTGCGTTCGATCTGCTCGCGCAGCGTGCGTTCCCAAACCCTGTGCACGGTCATTTGCAACGCGATCGCGGTGGTACCAATCACCAGCAGAAATACGAACATCAATTTGACGAAGATGCGGCTTCTCAACGCGCGACCTCAAAGCGGTAGCCCGCCCCCCGCACCGTCCGCAAGTAGCGCGGGTTCTCGGGATCGGGCTCGATTTTTTCCCGGATGCGCCGCACATATACGTCCACCGAGCGCGGCGTGACGTAGGCTGTATCGCGCCACACGGAGTCGAGCAACTGGTCGCGGGTAAAAACGCGCCCGGCGTGCCGCATGAAGTGGTCGAGCAGCCGGAATTCCGTGGCCGTAGTCGGCACCTGTTTCCCGCGGACCGTCAGCGTCATCGCGCTCGGGTCGATGTGGACTTCGTCGATCTTGGTCGGCAGCGGCGGCAGCGGACGCTCAAAACGCCGCAGCACCGCTTTCACCCGCGCCACCAGTTCCCGCGGGCTGAAAGGCTTGGGAATGTAATCGTCCGCGCCCAACTCCAACCCCAGAACGCGGTCCGCCTCGCCGCTCTTCGCGGTCAGGAAAATCACCGGCACCGGCGCCAGCGACACCGACTGCCGGATCTGCCGGCAAAGTTCCAGCCCGTCTTTTCCCGGCACCATGATGTCCAGCAGAAACAGCGCCGGACGCTGCCGCTCGGCGTCGGTAATGACCAGATTCCCGGTCGCGTAGAGCCGCACGTTGAAGCCGGCCCCTTCCAGATGATGGCGAACCAGCCGCGAAATATCCGGGTCGTCTTCCACTACGTAGATAGTCGGCTTCACGCCATTATTGTAGCCGGTAAATGTTTCAATTCGATGACAGCCATGAAGAACAATATTCCAATGCGAACCGCTCAATAGCTTCCGCTACAATTGCGGTTCGTATCAGAGCATGCCTTCAGGCATACCGTAGATGCCGCGTCATGAATGCGCCTTCAGGCGCTGTTTCGCGGACTGGAGCGTTGCCACCGGCCAACTTATTGCAGCCGCATCCCCGCATCGGCGCAGAAATCCATGGACATAAATTCGCGGCGCAGATATTTCGGAAACGCCGCGGCCGCGATCATCGCCGCATTGTCGGTCGATAGCGCCCGCGATGGAAAAAAAACGGGCAGCCCCTGCATCCCCGCTTCGCGCTCAAAGGTGTCCCGCAATTCCCGGTTCGCCGCTACTCCGCCGCTCACGAAAAGAGTCCGCGTGTCATACTCGCCCGCCGCAGCCAGCGTCTTCATGACCAGATCGCCGGCCATAGTACGCTGAAACGACGCCACCAGATCGAGCGTTTGCCGGTCGCAAAGCGATAGATAGTCCTCAATCCCCGGTTTCTCTATGCCCGCCAGCGCCCGCCGCCGCGCCTCAATCGCAGGCTTCAAATCCTGCGTCTCCACATAGCGCAAGACCGCCGTCTTGATCCCGCTATACGAAAAATCGAAGTGCGGCCCGTCTTCTTCCGTAGGCGGCCGCTTGCGATCGCGCCGGTCCGCATGTTTCATCTGCGCCATCTGAAATTTGACCGCCTGCGCATCGCCGTGCGGCGCCAGCCGGTCGATAATCGGCCCTCCGGGATAGCCCAGCCCCAGCAGCTTCGCGACTTTATCGAACGCCTCTCCCGCAGCATCGTCGCGCGTGTGCCCGATATTCCGGTAAGTCCAGAGATTTTCCCGTAACTCGGCGAGATAAAGATGCGTGTGCCCGCCCGAAACCACCAGCGCCAGCACAGGAAATTGCAGCTCGCCATCTCCGCTCTGCCGCTGCTCTATTTTCCGATACTCCAGCAACACGGCGTGGATGTGTCCCTCGATATGGTTCACCGCGATCAGCGGCTTCCCCAACGCGAAGGCCAGCGCTTTGGCAAAGCTGATGCCCACCAGCAGTGCGCCCGCCAGTCCTGGCCCTTGCGTGACCGCGATGGCATTGACGGATTCATAAGTCTCGCCCGCCTCAGCCAACGCTCCGCGCACCACCGGTACGATCGCCCGCAAGTGCTCGCGCGACGCCAGTTCCGGCACCACTCCTCCATAAGGCTGGTGCGTCGCGATCTGCGAAGCCACCACGTTCGACAAAATCCGCTCCCCCGAGCGCACCACCGCCGCTCCCGTCTCATCGCAGGAACTTTCAATGCCGAGGATCAGCGCGTCAGGCATAATATGTAAAGATATCTCTATTCTAAATGAGTTGGCCGCGTCAGTTTCGTACTGCCCCACAAGCGGCCTGCCAGAGAAATTTTCGCGATATTCGGAGGAAGTTAAAGTGATTGCACGAATTTGGCACGGATACACGAAGCCGGAGCATGCCGACGCTTATGAGGCGATGCTAAAACCGGAGCTTTTACCAGGCATCAGCCAAGTAAAAGGTTACCAGAGCAGTTACTTGCTCCGGAGAGACAAGGAGAACGAGGTCGAGTTCATCACTATCATGCTCTGGGATTCCATCGATGCGATTCGCGCCTTTGCGGGAAAGGATTACGAGGCTTCTGTGGTTCCCGAGGAACGCCGCAAGTACTTGTGCCGTCACGACGCCAAGGCAGCCCACTACGAAATCGCATCGACCCACAAGGCGAGTGCCAGTTCAAAGTGACCCACTTCCGTCAGACGGCTCGGGACACACCAGTTCCATCGGATGAGACTCGCATTGCTGGACACCAAACAACACGCCGCCGAAATCGTCCGCACCCTCCGCCAGCGCGGCCATCAGGCCTACTTCGCCGGCGGATGCGTCCGCGACCTGCTGCTCGGCCGCGAGCCCGCCGACTACGACGTTTCCACCGACGCCACACCGCGCCAAGTCATGCAAATCTTCCCGCAAACGTTAGCCGTCGGGGAGCAGTTCGGAGTGGTGCTGGTTCCCGAGACAGTCTCCAATGGGCAGAGTTGTGTGGTGGCGGAGCTCCGCTCCGCCGGGACGGGGCAAAGCCCCGTCACCACACATGTCCTCGTCCGTCACGCCGTCGAAGTCGCGACCTTCCGCTCCGACGTCGGCTGCTCCGATGGCCGTCATCCCGACGAGGTTCGCTTCAGCAAAGACCCGCGTGAAGACGTCCAGCGCCGCGATTTCACCATCAATGGCATGATGCTCGATCCCGCGACCAATGAGATTTTAGATTTTGTCGGCGGCCGCGATGACCTCAACGCCGGAATCGTCCGCGCCATCGGCGATCCCGAACGCCGTTTTGCCGAAGACAAACTCCGCATGTTGCGCGCCGTGCGTTTTGCCGCCCGCTTCGATTACCAAATCGATCCCGCAACCATGTCGGCGATCCAAAAGTTAGCGCCTCGAATTCACCAAGTCTCCTGCGAGCGCGTGCGCGATGAACTGACCAAAATGCTCACCGAAGGCCGCGCCCACCGCGCCTTTCAGTTGCTCGATGCAAGCGGCCTCTTGCCCCAAGTCCTGCCCGAAATCGCCGCCATGAAGCGAGTCGAGCAGCCTCCGCAATTTCATCCCGAAGGCGATGTGTTCGTGCACACGTTGCTCCTGCTCGAAAAACTTCCGGCCGCCTCCTCGAAAACCCTCGCCTGGGGCGCGCTCCTGCACGATGTCGGCAAGCCGCCAACTTTCCGCGTCGCCCCCGACCGCATCCGCTTCGATGGCCATGTCGAAGTTGGCGTCAAGATGGCCGCCGAAATCTGCCGCCGCCTGCGCTTCTCCAATCGCGAGACCGATCGGATTCTGGCGCTGGTCGACAACCACATGCGCTTTGCCGACGTGCAACGCATGAAGCAATCCACGCTGAAAAAATTTCTGCGCTTGCCCGCCTTCGACGAGCACTTGGAGTTGCACCGCCTCGACTGCCTCTCCAGCCACGGCAATCTCGACTCCTACGACTATTCGCAAGAGCAGTTGCGCTCCTTGCCGCCCGAGGCGGTCCGCCCCACTCCGCTGCTCACCGGCCATGATTTGATCGCCGCAGGCTACCAGCCCGGCCCCCGCTTCAAAGAAATCCTGTCCGCCATCGAAGACGCCCAACTCGAAGGCCGCCTCGCCTCGCACGACACAGCGATGGAATATGTGCTCCGCGAATTTCCGAAGTAGCACGTGTAGAGCGGACACTCCTGTCCGCTGCCTTTGTCTTTGCCTTTGATTTTTTCTAACTAATAATCCCGCCGAAGCGCCATGAATCTAGAGATTTGTCGAGTTTTGCAAAAGTATATCAACCGCCAGAATCGAATCCATTCCGGTCCGCCGCCTGCTACCGGTTCGCATCTTTCGCGATACCGGCGAATGCAGCGTCAGCTAAGAATGGAGTCGTCGAGCCGTTTGCGGTGGAAGTCGGCTGCCGACTGCAAGAATGCCACGATCAGCGGATGCGGGTTGTCCGCGCTCGACGAAAGTTGCGGCTGGAACAACGTCGCGATGTAGAACAGGTGCGCGGGAGACTCGATGGCCCGGCATTCTTCCTGCGCGCCGCGCGCCACCACCGGAAAGCCCGCTTCCATCGCCATCCATTCGAAATCGGGGTTCAGCTCGTAATTGCAGAAGAATTCTTCCTCGATCGTTTCCTTGCCGTAAAACGCCGCGAGATAGGAACCGGGACGAAGGCAAATGCCGGCAACTTTTCCCGAGAGCTTGGGCGCGTTCGGATCGCGGTTGGGAACGGCGCAGGCGACGGGATAGATGACGATGTTCTGGGCGCGCGGGTCTTCCTCGGCGGTGGTCGCGTCGCCGATGCCGAGCACGTTGCGCGCGCACTCGATCAGCGCGTACTGGAAGCCTCCACAGGTGGCAAGGAACGGACGGTCGTGGACGCGGGCAAATTCGATGCCCATGATCATGCCGTCGAAACTTTTGTAGGGACTGCCCGCCGAAGCCCACAGACCGTCGAAGCCATCGAGCGCGGTTGCGGCGCCCGGCGCGGCGAGCGCAGGCGTTGGGACCCAGGCCGATTCCACCTTGAGCTGGAGCTTCCCGGCCGCGTGCTGGATCGAATCGTTGGTCGCGTGATGAGAACGGAATTCCGGATTGAAATCGCCGAGAATCCCGATGCGGACAGCTTCGCTCACGAGGGACATTCTAGCCTAGTCGATTGCGCTTGGCGTTGAGAAGTTGGTTGCGGGCGAAGTGAAGATCGAAGAACAGGACGCCAGAAGCCAAGAACGAACAGCGAACAGCCCCTCCGCTACAGCGGCCCCATCTGCGTCCACAACATGTAGAGGGCGAACAGGGTGATGCCGGCGCCTGTCCAGATCATGACGGCGGATTTCCAGGCGAGCGGGCCGGCGAATTCCTTCTGGCTGCGGAAAGAAATCACGAACGCAGGATAATACGCGCCTTTCATCAACACTTCGGGCGGAGCGAGATTGTAATCGGCCCGCACGGGCGGAACTTCGTGCAGACGGGTTTCATTGGTACGCGCTTCGTTTGCGCGCACTGGGTTCGGACGCGCTGGCTTCGAACCAGCTTCGCGCAGGCGCTCTTCGCTCAGGCGCTCCGGGTTGGGGGCGCAATTGTGGGTAAAGTCGTGGACGACGGCTGGCGCAGCGGGCGCGTTCTTTTCGCTAGCCACGTTTTGCTCCGGCACGGCGGCGGTGGACCACGCGCTTGGTTTGGCGATGCCGGCGCGATGGAGCGCGGCCGCGATTTTCGCCTGCTGGCTCATTTCTCGCGTGGCGGTAGGAGCCGCGCCACTGGATAATAGGATGACCTGCGGTACCGGAAGCGCCATTGAATAATCGCTGCGCACGGGTTTGCGTGGAACGCCGCCGCTGAGCGAACTATCGCTCGCGGAATTATTGCGCGAAAGATCGTTGTTAAGAAGGTCGTTATTTGGAAGATCGTTGTTCGAAAGCTCGTCGCTCGAAACATCGTTGCCTGCGGGATCGCCGCGCGGCGCAAGCGGACGCACATGGATCCCCGGATTTTCCGTCAGTGTCCCGGCGGCGAAGAGCTCGTCATTGGGCTCGATCAAGATTTCTTCGATGCGCAAGCGGCGCGCCGGAACGATGCCGTGGCGCGATAGAAAGGCGTGGACGCACGGGGGAAGGTTCGCCTGCTGCAAAGACAAAAAGTTCGGTGGAGGAAACGCCGCGTCATATTCCTCGCAAAAGTCGCGGCGCAAGTCGAGCTCGGCATCGAGCGGCTCGATCAGCAACTGTCCGGCCGAGTCTTCGAGGAAGAAGGGCAGGTGCAGAGTTTCGTCCGCAACTTTCTCCCATTTTTTCTTCTTCCCCTCGCGCTGCTGCCAGACGATGGTGCGGTAGAGAAAGCAAGGCCTGCCGGTGATGGGCGCCGTGATGGTGTAAGGGCCGCCCGCCACGCCGGCGACCTCGACCGGCCCCAGCGCGGCCGTGCGAATCTCAGACGTGGGCGCGCTCAACAATAAGCGCTTGCGGGCGAGCAGATGGAATCCCGCGAAGAAAACGCACAAGCCGGCCGCCGCCGCTACCGACGACAAAATCGCGGGGTGGCCGGTCAGGCTCAAGATCGGGATGAAGAAGGACAGGCAGACGTTCACAGTGCGTCCCTGGATTCGCTCGACAGATCCATCATGCAAGACATCCAATATCAGGATAAGAACGGACCGCGAAAACGCCACGGCGAAAGGGACGGGATGGGCTTACGGAAGTAACCTTGCGGACTGCCGTTGCCGAGGAGACGAGGCAAGCCTCGTCACTACCGACCATCGCGGCCACCGCTCCCAGGCGGCGGTTGAGAAGCGGGTATGGCGAGGGAGATGGAGATGCCATCGCTAACGCAAGACTCTGTTCGGGACAGCTCCTCGCCCGCAGCCGCCGGCTGGTGTAGAATTTGAAAGTTGAACCCCACGCTGCCCTCCACGGCAGCGGATCCATCGGGACGTAGCGCAGCCTGGTAGCGCACTTGCTTGGGGTGCAAGGGGTCGCGAGTTCAAATCTCGCCGTCCCGACCATTTCTAATCGACATTGCGATTCCGGGAAGTAGCAGGCACGCCCATGCGCCGCTTTTACTGTTGTCTGTTAGATCGTTGGTGAAACCGTCCGGGTGCGTGCGCCCATTCCCCTGTGATCCATGCCCTTGCATTTCTCGTGGGTTTGGGGCAACGTTCTCGGAGTGAAAGGAGTGTTCCCGCCCTATGATCCACGTCCTCATCCACCACGAAGTCGCCGACTACATAGCCTGGAAAGCGGCGTTCGATGCCGCGTTCGACTGGAGGCACAAAAACGGCGAGCTTAGTTGCCACATTTTCCGCAGCGCCGGAAACGTCAACGACGTTACCCTGTTCTTTGAATGGGAGAGTTTGGAAAAGGCGCGCGCCTTCGTGGCTTCCGAAGAGTTCAAAGCCAAAATGACGAGCGCTGGGGTCAAAGGCGCGCCTCGGATCGATTTTCTCACTGAGGTGCACAGCGTCCGGCGCAGCGCCGCCGACTGAGCGCGCGGGGCGCACGATAATGTGCATGAGCGATTAGCACTGGCTGGCAGGCTGCGGAAAACTCCGCCGTGCGCCTGATGTTGGTTGACGCCGCGCCGGGGGCCTCAGCACGCCGGGTTTTGGCGCGATGGGGTGGAGCGATTCAGCGCTCGGATGGTTGCCTGGTTTTCAGCGGCGGTTTTGGCCGTTGCGGTCAGACGGCGGAACGTGAAAATGCTTCTTCCGCAGTCTGTGAAGCCGTGCCCTACCCGTTCCGGGTTGCCTCTATATCAAATCGAGAATTGCGCTGGAACACACACCGAGTAACCGAACGGTGACAATCTGTAAAGAGAGCGTACGGTGACATTTTAATGTGAGAGCGAACGGTGACACAGGCAATCTGGAAAGCATGGCTTGGGAATAGTCGCTCCCTCGTTGAATGAAAAGCCGAGGCCGTGAGCAATCTCATACGTGTGCGCGGGCTGTCGCTGCTAGCACGCCAGCGCTTCGTTTTTGCCGGCGACTCTGCCATAACTGGATTGTGGAAGAGTTACTCGTCATCTGGGAGTAATCCAACGAAGGTGAGAGCATTCGCGCGGATCGCTTCCAGTATGCCGACATCCCGGTACCTATCATTCCTTGATGAGTGACTCGGCGATTGGTCATAAGCCGGGAAGAAGAACCGAGAACTTTCAACGTATGGAAGCTATTGCAGTTTGGCGTACTCGGTTTTGGCTTGCTTCAGGATGGGAACATCCAGATCGGCTTCTTTCCAGAGCGCGAGGAAATCCCGATAGGCACTCCGGGCTTTGGCCGTGTCGCCCTGCATGGCGTAAGCGTGTGCCAGGCCGAGGCGGGCCCGCGCGCCCCACGGAAAGTTCATCACCACCCCTCGGTAGTCAATGAACTTCTGGAATTCCGCTGCCGCTCGATTGCCGTCGTGGAGCATGAGGTAAGCTTCTCCTCGCACATAAACCGGGCACAGGAAGATCGTGAGGTCGGCGGTAGGTTCGCCGAGTTCGGTCGTGCTCGCCACCTTCAATAGTTCGACGGCCTGGTTCGGGTCCTGGCGCCCCAGGGCGACCGCCGCACGGATGGTGGGCAACCAATACCTCTGGACCAGCGTGTCCAGCGGGAAGGTCTTGTCGAGTTCGGCTGCCAGCTTCTCCGCCGCTGCCGTATCGCCTGCCCGCGCCAGGGCCAGCGCCGCTATGGCCCGCACATCGCGGTTCGGGGCCAGCTTCAACGCCGCATGAGCCTCGGCACGCGCCTGCTCCCGATTTC